>ULSN01037406.1_pt1 | contig 15189 bp, 25 predicted proteins | sample 1956771 | NCBI WGS metagenome assembly ULSN01 (sample SAMEA4835709, study PRJEB28245) | human gut metagenome | biome: gut microbiome; material: fecal sample | place: Denmark | collected 2008
CAAACATAATGCCAGTAGGAGCCTTCGAGTACACCAGCTTGCCCTCAAGATAATCCTCAAGCCTCAGCTTTGCATCAGCCAAGATGGTGTTGTAGGCCTCATCCCTTTTGTTCACATAGTCCAGCATCTGGCCACGGCTCTGGAATCCCAAATATCTGGCAAGACCGCTGTATGTTGGCGGCTTCCGCTCTTTAATCTTCATTTCCCCAGTCCTCGGGTCAATCACTTCCGGCAAGCAGTAGTCAAAATACTCTCTGACTTTGTTTGCCATGCTCTGAGGTGTGGGGTACATCGTTACAATGCTGCCACCAGCACCGAACAAATCACTCATAACCAATTCCTCCTTGTTGTTGTCGTTGTTGTTGTATTTTAAAAGCCTCGTACACACTATACGGAGGCTGATACAGTGCTAATCGTACAAGGCTCTTAAAAGCATTAAAAAAGCACTGTAATTTCTTGCAGTGCTAATAATAAACAGTGCTATGTAGGTACTGTGTAAGTCTAGGTACTTATTGTTTTACCCCTACCCCTATACCCTACCCCTTGTTTTGTAGGGAATTGTTAGAGTGTTGGTTAAAGTGTTGAGTTAAGTTATTTATATCTAAATTCCAGGAATTAATCTTTAGATTTAACCTGACTAGATATACCATGTAACCTAAACCCGCACATGTGTTAGGTACTTACCATTCAGCCCCTCCCCATCTATTCCATAAAGTTTTACGTCCGATAATATATGTTATGTTAAAATTCTTTCATCAGTGTACATTTATACTATATTTATAGTACAAAACCACCATGATTGAGTGTTTTCTTCTATTATAATAAATGTATATTTGATATACAACTATACCATTATAGCGGCATTACCAATAATCAAACTAATACCTATATAAATGAAGAATAACGGGAATTTTTAACATTCCCGTTATTACTTTATTTACATCGTAAATATCATGTTTTTCAATTTTATACACTCTTTCACTTTTCTTCATTATAACACGTTTTTAGCGTTCTTATTTCGGTAATAAGAAAAAATTTTTTTAAAATTTTTGTTCAGCGCACTTTTCCGATATATCCCATAATGTAGTCAAGCCAAACGGCAAGCCGCCCATGAGGGCGGTACCCAAATAGGCAGGTAGTTTATAGAGAGAAGTGATATAAAATCAACGGCATAATTTAACTACAATAGTAGTTGCTTTTGTTCTTTGATAATTAAATACTTGCGTGCGTGACGGCACGTATGACAAAATAGAGGCTTTATAGTCTTTTCCGTCACTGGCCCGTATACATGGTTAAACGCTTTATGCAGGTGTCGACTTGTCCGCTTGTATATCGTAGTCACTCAATGATGTAGACAAGGCCACTTGTTATACAGTTGTCTAATATCCGGTTAACTACTACGGCACTGTTAAAGAATTGTATAACCCATTTTCCACCACCTTTTACAAAGGCGTGGGAATGTATAAAGTAACGTCGCTCATGGTAAATTGAGTCCGGCGTGAAAATATATTCCTTCCACCTTTAATCGCCCGACTTTCATTTTTTGAAAGTAGGTGATTTTATATGAAAAGATGGACGAAAGGTGACGAATATCGCTGGCGTTGTGAACAAGCCGACTTGACGCAAGGCAAAACTAAACGCCTTGACAGCAAGAAAGGCTATTACCGGGCCGAAAAAGTGGAAAAACCGAAAGCTGAAAAGGCAAAAACGGAAAAATCAAGAGGTGTTGTGCTTATTCGCAAATACTATAAAAGTAGTATTTCGACAGTATTCACGCCGACCGAAAAAACCGGCACTCTATCCAACACAGATTTTTTCAAGATGTTGTACGCTTAAACATTCGTCGGGCGATTAAAGGTGGAATTGCCTATGGTGATTTTACCAAACAAATGAAAAGGTGGAATCAATATGAAAAAAATGGTTTTGAAATGGTTTAAGACAAGAGAGAAGAAAAATATTTGCATCGGCCAAAGGAATTTTTTCCGCATCAGCAGGTGTCAAGACTGGTTCGTAATATTGAACCCGTTCACTTTCGCTACTGGCTATACCTCGGAAGTCATCAACTATGAATGGTTTCTTGACGATAACTTGAAGTATCCGGGAATTTGTCGCAACAACGTCATCTTGACAGTCAAATACGCTTTTGGTGACGTTGAATTTGAGAACGAATATAAACATCGCTCTTGGTTAACCAATTAAATCACAGCCATAACACGTCACGTTGTTGGCGTGTTATCACGGTGGTTTAATGCCCCGGCAACTTTATGAAAAAGGTGGAATGTAGTTATGGGAATTAAAACCAGAGTTTACCGCGACGCTAAAATACAAGCGTTATGGGAGAGAAACCAAAAGCAAGACGAGGCTTGCCTCGAAATGTTAGGCTTGCTTACGATGTTAGCTATTCTCTTTACGCTCACGTTCTGTTAAGCGCTTACATACAACATCAACAGTGTTGGTGTTGTATCATGGTAGCTTAATGTTGCCTAAACAAATGAAAAGGTGGATTTAATTATGGGAGTTAAAAAGAGAAGGCTCAGACTTAAAGGAGGATTAGTGTTAGAAACACACCTCAATGTGAGTACGGGCGCTATGACGCGCGCTTACTTTCTCAACGGTAAGCAGCTCGGCAATTTCAAGCAAATCGGGGTAGCGAACTTAGCGCAAAAGCTCCGTATTCCGCTTGATAAATTCGCGATACACGTCGGATTCGACGTGCGCAACCCGTACACACGCACTAAACTTGGGCTTTAAGTTGATGCTATGGCAAGCGTCCGACACGTTCGGGCGTTTGTAGAGTGCATCAAATACACTCTGTTGCTGTAAAGCGGTAGTATACGGCAACGCTACCAACTACCGAACATCTTATGAAAAGGTGGGAAATATTTTGGAACAAATGGAGTTTAAATGTGTAAACTGCGACGAGATTTTCAACGGCACGCAAGTTGAGGCTGTTCAACACGGCTGGCGTAACATCGAGGGTGTTTGGCTTTGCCCAGACTGCGCCGACGAATACGGCGTTTGCCATGACTGCGGTGAAATCGTGGCTCTGTGCGATATGCACATTGGTTGTGACGATGAACAATACTGCGAGAGTTGCTTCAACGACCTGTTCGCTGAATGTGAACGCTGTGGCGACATCTTCTGGCGCGATGATGCGACAGAAGTTTACACCCATGAGGGCGAGTACACTGAAACGTGGTGTTCGGAATGTGTAGACTGGTATGCAAGCCATTGTGAACACTGTGACACATACGTCGAAAACGATGACATTCGCAATGTCGACGGCGACAATGTTTGCATCGACTGCTGTGAACACAATGACGAATACGGTGTATGCGGCGAGTGCGGCGAATGGCACCATATTAACGGTATGACTTATTCTGACCGCCGCGAGGAATACCTCTGCGATTACTGCGCTTCGCAAGAAGCAACCGTAATCCACGGGTACCACTCGGGCGTTCGCCCGTTGCTGTGGCTGTCCAAAGCTGGCGATGACTATAATCGCAAGTATCAGCTTTTCGTTGGCGTTGAGTTGGAGATTGATGGCGCTGGTCAAGATGACGAGAAAGCCGAGAAAATCGTCAACGCCGCCGGCTATAACGTAGACGAAGCTGTTGTGTGTGAACGTGACGGTTCTCTCGATAGAGGATTTGAACTCATCAGTACGACCGCAACTGTCGATTATCATCTCTCCAACTTCGGTTGGAAAGATATGATGGACGAAGCGATTAAGCTCGGTTATACGAGCCATGACGCAAATACATGTGGACTCCACGTCCACATGGACAGACGCTATTTCGCGGACATGTTCTCTAATCCCGAAGAAGTGCTCTCGATTATTGTGTGCAATAACGCAGAGTGGCTGAAAGTTTTCAGCCGCCGTAGCCGCTGGCAATTTTGCCAGTTCCCAAGCTCTTCTCTCCGCTTCACTGCGGATGAGTTTAAGCGCAAGGACAAATATGGCAGAGAGCTTTCAACTAGCAACGTGCGCTACAAAATCAGCGACGCTGTGAGCCACATGCGTGGTCACGGTGCGTGCATGAACTTCTGTGGCTATGCGACTATGGAAATCCGCTTTAATCGCGGAACCCTCGTATGGCAAACCTTTGCGGCAACTTTGCAGTTCATCCAGTTGCTCGCTGATATCGCCAAGTCCTGCAACCATTTGGAACAGGCGTGCGAAGTTAACTTGCGCACGTTCAGAGTATTGGCTAAACGCCGTGGCTATAAGGATTTCTTGGCGTACCTCAAACGCCGCAACATCCAATAGCCTTAGTTAAGCGCAAACCCAGCGTCCTACGTGTTAGGGCGTTGGAGGGGTTGCTTAACCCGAAGAATATTAGAAAAGGTGGAAAATATTATGGAAAAAGAAAAGAAAATTACCAAAGCTGGCGGTCGACGCAAAGGCGCAGGACGTAAGCAGGAGTTACCGCCGGGAGCCAAGGTCACTTCATTCAAATGCACGCCGTTTGAGAGAGCGTTACTCAAACGCTACCTCTCTAAAATTCGTAGAGGCATTACTCAAGATAATGCCGATGTAATCTACATCGACATGAGAATGAACGGAGATAACATAGCGAACTTATTTTAGGCGCTTACGCAAGGCATTACAGTGTTAGTGTCTTGCCATGGTTGCCTAACAGCAATCTAAAAAAATATTATGAAAAGGTGGATGAAATCTATGTGTATTATCGCGTACATTCCAAATGGAAAAGTAATCAACGAGGAAACTATCAAAATCATGTTCAAAGGGAATCCCGATGGCGCTGGCATCATGTGGAAACCGACGTTTAAGTCTGCGGTACAAATCAAAAAAGGCTTTATGAAGGTCGAAGATTTGATTAAGGCGTTCAACGAAATCCCCACTGAATGTGAGAGAGCTATTCATTGCCGCATTGCGACGGCAGGAAAGGTTTCTGTGGCATGTTGTCATCCCTTTCCCGTGCGTCCGAAGGTGAGCGCCATGCGTTCGCCCGAGGATACTGCGGAAATCGCTCTCATGCACAATGGAGTGATTAGCTATGCTAATCCTGCACAAGGAATCAAAGCGGATTATTCCGATTCGATGAACTTTGCTGCGAAGTATCTTTACCCATTGCGCAACGAGCTGGATAAAGATTGTATCCAAACACTGATTGAAGAATCAACTCCTTCTCGCTTGCTGATTATGCGTGAAGGCGCAGACACAATCATGCTTGGCAACTGGAAGTACGAAGGCGGCGTATACTATTCAAACGGCAACTACAAGCCGTATGTTGCACCGAAGAAGTACAAGGGCTATGGTTACAACATTTACAGCGGTTATTACGATGATTGCCGTAGCATTTACGACGGTTATGGCTATGATGGTGTGACTTCATTGAACTCCGACGAGCCTAGCGAGGAACCCAACTACGAAAGTGTTGTGCTCGATATTGTCGGCACAGACTACAAGGTTGCAAAGCAGAAGGTGGAAGAAGTTCTCGACAGCTATGAGGACATTGAATACGAAGTGTACAAGTCCCAGCTTCCGGGCGAGCTTGAAATCGAAGTTGTCGGCCTTCCCGATAACATCACTAGCATCGCTGGCTTCAAGGTGTCTGAGAGAACCGCTTATTAAGTCACAGCTATAGTGTGTCAGCCTCTCGCTGGCACACTATCACGGTGATTTAATTCGTTAAGTCACAAAAAATATTAAAAGGTGGAATGAAAATTATGGAAAAACAACTTTACGCAATCCCGTTGATAAAGGTTCCGGTAGCACTTGATACTCTTTACAGTTACAGTAACCCAAAAGCGTTTCAAGTCAAAGTTCCCAGCCGCGAGAAGGCGATTGCAATAGCATGGCAGTATTGCGGCTATCACACAAAAAAATCCAGTGTAAAGGCGAACAGCGGCGGTAGCGCACGATATATCTATGTGGTCATCGACCCCATGGTTAAGTATACCGTGTCATTCACACATCCCGACGTAAAAGTATTGAACTCCACTAGCGACGACTTCTTGACACAGCTAGTACAAGATAGATGTTTTAAGCGTCGCCTTCATGGCGAAGCTATACATCAGCGCTGTATTGAAACTATGGACGGAACCTTTAAGAACAAGTTTGAATTTTACAGTGACAGTAAGTTTCGCTCCGATATAGAGCGTTGGTTGAGGGTAGCGCAAAAGTGTAACGAGGTCTTGGATTACTGCATCCGAACGGAAACCATTCAAGATGTGTGCGAGATAGCCAACGTCTTGGGCAGGAAATTCTATTAAGCTACAGCCCCAGCGCACCACGTTGTTGGTGCGCTGGCACGGTGGTTTAATACCCCGGCATTTTATGAAAAAGGTGGAGATATGATTATGAATGAACAGCAACTCGCAAAATTTTTAAAGTTGAAACAAGAGAAAGCCGCTGAAAAAGAGGCGAGAATTTTCAACGAGAAAGCTGAACTCCGACAGTATTACTCCCAAGCGATACTGAATCTGCTGCCGGAAATCAAAGCCGATGCAAAAATGATTTACATGTGTGACCAAGCGGGCATTGAGTTCCCAACATACATAAACGAAGTTGGGAGGCAGCATGGAGTTAAGTTTTATCCTAAAGAATTCTCGGGTGCATTTGGTTTAAGGAGAACATCGTTAGATAACGACCATCCTTATACCCTTACACACTGTTTAGGTTGGAGCTATCTCGATTGCAAAAAGATGACTTGCTACGGCGTATTTTGCACACCAACAGGGGAGCTGGTACGTCACGACCTCGACCGTGGCAGAGGTGGTTATAAAGTAGCTCCGGAACAATACAAGGAATTCTATTTAAAATATCTTGAATTCCATAAAGAGTTTCATGAGTTCTTGGATTCGCTTGAATAGTTGAGTGCAAACCCAGCGCATCAGTATCCGTTGGTGCGCTGAAGGGGTTACTCAACCCATATAAAAATGAAAGGTGGAATGAATATTGGAAATTAAGATTATCAACTTATGCGACCACGAGATTAACGTAAAGGATTCCAACGGAAAATTTTGGAAGTTGGAGCCGTGTGAAGGTGAGCCAGCGAGAGTTAGTGGCACGTTTGCGCCAGCGTTCTATCTAGGCACAATCGGCGTAAGCCGTAAAGTCAGCACAACAAACATCAACCTGCCTCCAACAACAGAGGGCGTGATGTTCGTTGTATCTCGTGCAGTTGCTGAGTCTAACCGAGGCCGCAAAGACCTTATGTTTCCCGGCCCACAATACTTTACGGACGACGGCATGAAATACTGCGTCGGCCTTGAAATCTGCTAGGAGGTGTTAATCTTGTACGCTGTCTACACAAGGGATTTAAAGGGCATCTTCCGCCCTCTCGACTTGCCAAACGGCACGACGACGCAACGCTTGCTCTTTGCGTCACTGTTTAGTGAACGCACACAAGCCGTGGCTTGCAAGGAAAGATTACAATGCCTCAACCCACACTTGGAGTTTGAGGTGCGCAAAGTCGGTAACTGATTCAGTCTATTCACAGGGTGTCAGCTCGCGCTGGCATCTTGTGGGAGTGATTGAATCACTCGTTATTTTAGAAAGGTGGAATGAATTTATGAAAATACTTATTGACAGTTGGCTGCCGTTGACAGTAGATGTTGGTTCAAACTATACCGAGCTGAAAATCTGGGAGAACGAAGCGGAATCCTTGTCAAAGCTGCGCGATGCCATTGAGTTTCATTACTTCAAGCAGGAGTTTAAGGACTTCTTGATGGTCGAGCATGAATCAGTTTGTATATCAGAAGCTTCCAAAGATAGCACTATGAAAAAGTTTTGGGGGTTGTACCAAACCATCCGAAGCTCTTATTTGTCTGAGTTTGAAGCGTTCGAGGAAACCTACGAGCGAGCCAAGAAAGAACTCTGTTTCTATTGGCAGTGTTCCCGATGTGGTTGCGATGTATTCGGGGAGTTCCCCGAGGTAGATGCTGACGGCAATGTATATTGTGATTGCTGTGACGAAAACTACATGGGCTACTGTGATTACTGCGACTGCAAATACGATTACGAGCACAAACTTTATCGTGTCGACAACGATAAATATATTTGTGAGGACTGCTTGCCGGACAAGCTGAAAGACGGCTCGTTGAAATTGGACATCAGTGCCACTATCACTACACGTTAAGCGCAAACCTAGCACACCAACAGATGCTGATGTGCTAGAGGGGTTGCTTAACCCGAAGATTATTAGAAAGGTGGAATGAAAATTGGGAAACCGCGCTGTTATTTTAAACAAGAACGACATGCTTGCAAACGGCAAAATTAATCCGAATCAAGTTGGGGTGTATTTGCACTGGAACGGAGGCCGCGATAGTGTAAGTGCATTTTTAAAGTATTGCAAGCTGAAAGGCTATCGCTCTCCCAGCACCGACTGCTACGGCTGGGCTTGCCTGTGCAATGTCATCAGCAACTTCTTCGGCGATGGAATGTCTTTAGGCATCGACATTGCCAGTCATCTCGACTGCAACCACGACAATGGCGTGTACATTATCGACGGTTGGGAAATTGTCGGGCGTTTGTACAACCATGGAACCGAGCAAGCAAACTACGACGTTAATTCTTTTGTGCTTGAGCTTAACGAGAGGATGCCAGAGTGGAACAGAATGGATGCCTGTGTTCTTCAAGAACTTCTGAAAGCAGAAGAAATTCCATATCAAGAGCTGACAATGGGCAATGTCATTTGGGTTCAATACTCTGGGGATTGGGAGAAGTTGATTGTTAGCGAGGTGCAAGAACATAGCGGCTTGATTGTTTGCGAACGCCCTCACGGCAAGAGCGCTCATCTTTACAAGCCAGCTTTTGTTTTGAAAGCGAACTTCGAGAGCTAACTTAATCTACTAGCATCCCATGAGCTTAGGTTTGTGGGATGCACTTGAATATTTAAAGGAAAGGTGATATGATATGAAAAATTACATAATTCTTTTTACTCCGGAAATCGACGGCAATAAGTTATACTCCGTCATTACCAAAGAAGTATGCGATACCAAGAGCCTAGAGCTTGAGCGTTGTTACGACCTTATTGATTGCAGACTGATTGATATTCACACCGTCTGCGACGGCAATCTTCTGCTGATATTTGATGACGAATTTCTGCTCAACCATATTCCCATCCCAAACGTCATGGCATCTCAGCTCGACCGTTGCGTTCTTTGTGGCAAAGTAATCCTTTGTCGAACCAACAATGACGGTGAGTGCGTTCCATTTACGGAAGCAGAAGCCGACTTGCTGATTTCCCTTTTGAAAAGAATTCAAGGCAACATCGTTGCCTCATTGGGGAAGGATGATAAAAATGGAGAAGCAATTAGAGCAGGAAGTTAAGGCTGCAGTTCAAACTGTGGCAAAAGAAATATTAAAAGATTACGATGACAGGCTTGAAAGAATGAATAAACTAGCCGAAGGTAATCAAGCCCTGTTTGAACAGCTTGTACAGGCTTACGATATTCGCATTGAAGAATACCAACAACGCATAGAAGTGATTCTGCTAGAGCTGGAAGAAATTACCGACCGACTTGAAGATAGAAGCTTTGTAAAATTACTCTTGCTGAAAATCATCGAGCGAGAAAGGCGTTATTCTTAAAGCGGTAATAATGTTTACTTTTGATACGCAAGCCCCTAGCCATATTGGCTAGGGGCTTTTTTAGTTTCCGAAGTATTATTTTATTTATTTTTCACAATTAAGTAATTGTTTTCTCTGTCAACTTGTGGTATTATAATCTTAGGAAAACTCCATTGTATATTACAATTAAATTGCAAGGAGGCGTATATCATGGAGCAAAATATTAGAAAGCAAAACGGATTCAAAGAGGGTGCAGGACGCAAAAGAGAGCTTCCCGAGGGAGCGCGAGTTACTTCGTTCAAGCTGACTGACACCGAGCGTATCGCAGTAAAGAAATTTGTTGCCGAATTACGCGGAAACGAAAGAGCTAAAGCCAAGATGCTCGAAGCCAAGAGAGAACAGCAGACTGACGCAATCATTAAAGCAACTGCGAACCCTCTTGCTGAGGCACTGTGCAAAGTCATCAACCTGTATGGCGGACGCGGTAAAGGTTTCAGAGTAGCCGAAAGTGTAGCTAGAACTATCAGTGTCATTGCTTTCAAAGATGCTGTGCAGAAATGGGAGTGCGAGAATCCTCGAAAAGAAATTAAATAAAAACAAAAAAGCCACGGTTTTCACCGTGGCTTTTTTGCTGAAAAGGTGGTAAACGAAACCTAACATATTAAGGTGGAATGTTAGTTGGAAAATGTAATGACGTTTACCAAAATTATTATATCACGGCTGGTGCAAACGCGCCAGCTTTTTTTATTATTCAAATACTTTTATTACCCCTAATTGTATTGCACACTTCAAGGCGTAGTCGATACCTACATCACGGAGCTTATAGTATTTTCCGTAAGTCAAGCCAAGCTCTATGCAGCTTGTTGCCATAGGTTCGTTTTTAAAAAACCTACGGCAAAGAATTTCGCTTACTAATTCTTCGTCATCAAAGTACATAAAGGTTTGCTCAACTATGGTTAGCCATTTTTCGGGGTTGGTTATCACTTCTTCGTTGAGCCTGTCAGCATTGATGATAACCTTCCCTAGCGGTTGATAACGTTTCATTGCTATTGTAGCAGTCGGGTCTGATATGAAGGCGTGATTACTACTGCCACCGCCTGTTCTACCGCCGCTTTGATAATAGCCTTGTTCTGCCCTTGTTGTTTCAACGGCCCTCTTGATTCTATGATAGTAGTAAAACATTTTTTCAACCAAAGCGAACCCTTTTTGAGGGTGCCTTCCTGCTCTCCAATTACGTTTGCGTCGCTCATTAACGCTAGGAGTTTCTAAGGTCATTGTTTAGCTCACTCCAATTCTTTGGTTTACCAATCAATACTTCCACGCTCTCGGCATCTTTCTTGCCATAGCGTTTAACTACAGAAACGCCCACTACTTGCTTGCATCCTTTGTACGCAATTCCTTCCAAAGCATACATGATAATCTTTAGGATTCTATCTGCCGTCGGGTATCTTGTAGGGAGTATCTTTCCCTTCCACATAAGCTCTCGTGTAGCCTTGCTTGCGTTGCCAATGGGAGAGGCTAAATTGATTGTAATAACAATGTAAACAGGGTCAGCATCACTGTACTCCCAGTTTTGAGAAGCAAGAGCAGTCTTTGCTATCATTGCTACCACTGATGTGTAGGCGTCTACGTTATTCTTGACGCTTTCCTCTCCGTTCTTCCACTTGCGATACCCACGACAGATTGGTCTGCCCGGTATCACGAACTCCAATGTCTGCTCACTACAGATTCGCTTTAAGCCCATGCCAAATCACCTCGCTTAGAAGTTGAAGTTGTCGTCCAGCTCCTGCTGTGCTCCCATGTTTGCGAAGCCGCCGCCGTTATTATTGGGAGCGCTGTTCTTGCTGTCAATGAAGTCAAAGCCGTTGACCATGATGGCAGCGCTTTGCTTCTTGTTGCCGTCCTTGCCTGTGTAGCTGCTGATTTGCAGACTGCCATTGACAAGGATGCGGCTACCCTTATGGAAGTAGTTGCCGATAGCCTCGCCAGTCTTGCCGAAGGCAGTGCAGTTAATAAAGTCAGCTTCTTTCGGCTGGTCTTTGCGGAACGGTCTGTCGATAGCAACAGTGAACTTGCAGTACACCTTACCGTTCTGAGTGTAACTTACCTCCGGTTCTCTAGTTAAACGACCTAAGCCAACAAAATGATTCATGTTTATATTCTCCTTTCGTTATATCGAGTGCATATATCCCCCGATAAATATGCGAGTGTGTTGAGGCAAGCGACACGCACCCGCCTCAGCAGTTATGAAAAATTATAAAGCAGTAGTTATGTGTACATCCTTCTCGTCAGCGCCATTCTCCTTGGCAGTCTTGGCCATTTCGATGCGGTATTCTTGCGGAGTTAAGAAGTACAGTTCGTTGTCCAAGCGGAACTCGCACTCTCCTTCTTTAGGAGCTGTGCGGATAGGCTCAACTTCAATGCGGTGAAACACCTTGCGCCACTTGCAGTCCTTGACATACTTGCCTTGCTCGCAGCACATACAGGCTTTAAGTGCAAGGTCTAAGAGGTCATACAAGTCCTCGGTCTCAACGGTAATGTTAGGTTCTCCGTCTCTAGCTCTGACTGGTACGCTGGTGCAGAGCTTTAAATCGCTTTGCTTTCTGCGGCGTTTGAGGCTTGCCAGTTGCTTCTGGTCAAGATATGCAATTCTTTCCTCAATGATGTTTTGGCAATACGTCGCAACGCATCTGAGCTTTCGGTGCCACGCCTTGTCTTTTGTGGTTTCGGCGGCTTTGTCAGCTTCGCCAGCGAGGATTCCTATTTTCAGCCAGCTAAGGTATTCCTCTTTGCTCATGTATTTCTCCTTGTTCAAATCTATCCCTTCTTTCTTTTATTTTAAATCAATTCTTGTTTCCCTCGGCATCTTCGTCGGCATCCTCTATGATAAAGAACATGTCAATCACGACATAGAAAATGCCAAACGTCAAGCAACTTCCAAGGCCAGCGCCCATAGCAAAAGCCATTACTAATTCCCAATCCATTAACATCCTGCCTCCATTTCTTCTTTTTCTTTGTCAAGCGCTTCATGCAGTTTCTTGTAAATGTAAAGTTTGATAACGCTATATACAGCAATGTCTTTGAGCGATTCGTCTACTTTGTCACCGCATGTGCCGTGCATAGCGACATGGACAATGTGTTTGCGCTCGTAGTTGGATGCTTCTTTCCACATCCGCTCCCACCATAACCACTCATGGGGGCTTGCTTCGGAGCAGGATTTAGGAAACGGACCGCTGTTATTGTAACCAGCTTCATCGAGAATAGCCCCTAGCTTTAAATTCTCCAGCGGCTCACCCGAGCCATACTGGGAGTTCTTTGCAATAAACAGCTCTTTAAGTTCGTCGAAAGTCTTACTTACAAACGCCACATATTCTGTATTGGCCTCGGCCGTACGTGCATCTCTATCTACAGTCGGTTCTTTACTCATGTTTCTTTGCCTCCCTTTTACGTTTCAGACTAGCATTGGCGACGGCTTTAACCTCGCCCATGTTTTGATAATACCCTGTCACAACCACTTCTGTGTAGGGTGCATCAGCATACATCTTGATGATGTGAACGTCATAGACCTGTTTGTCGTCTGGATAAACCACACCATTCATGGCATCAAGATATAACTTGACGATGTTATCACCGTCCGGTTTACCCAAAGGCATGACGGCCTCTATCAGCCCGGCCTCGGCAAACCATTTTTGTCTGCCAGACGGAACCTTTCTGCACGACTTAATCTCGACCTTGAGCGGCATTTCGGGGCTAGGCAAGCTCCAACCCTGTTCGGTCATGGCTTGCTGTGCCATTAGTCTGATAGCCGCTTTTTCCTCGGTGCTTCCTTTGGGTTCGTAGGCTCTGACGTGACCACTGATTGTAGTAAATCTAGGTCTGCCTTGGCCTACTGGCTCTCCCATAACCTTGAACCGCAGGATTTTCTTCCCGCAGTTCATTGGCTCCTTAAAATTCACTGCGCATACCTCCTAAAATTTACCGCTGCTGCCGTAGCCACCGCCACGAGCGCCGCTGGCGTTGTCGTTGTTGGTTGTGTTGTAACACAGAAAAATTCCTTGCATACAACGCTCACCTTTTTTGATGATGTATTCTTCGTCAGAGCTGTTGATAAACATAGCGCCAATGTTGCCGTCGTTGTCGGGATTGTTAGCGTAATCCGCGTCGATGATACCAGAGCAGTGAACCATGAGACCATGCTTAACAGCCAGCCCGCTTCTGATTCTCAAGAACAGGAACATATCCTGCGGCATAATAGCCTTGATGTTGAAATGCACGAGCTTGCTGAGTCCGTGCGGAGGAACAACAATGTCATACGGAGCATAGAAATCATATCCCGCAGCAGACTTTGTGCCACGCATCGGAAGCTTTGTGCCAAATGGCGCACCCTCGACTGGTTCAAATCTGATTGATTCCTTCCGGCCGTTTCTTTGGCCGTACACAAGCTCATCAAGAGAGCATCCCAATGATTCGGCAAGGCGCATCACTATATTTAACGCAACTCCCGTTTTTCCATTCTCTACACAGCTAAGATGCACTTGGCTAACCGCAGCCTGTTTCGCTAAATCAATCTGAGATACGCCGCGTCTGCGTCTGGCCAAGGAAATATTCTTCCCTATAATCTTCATATCTTCTTCACTCATTGCTGTCATTATTTCTTGTCCCCTTTCTTATGTCCGAATGTACAGGATTGTTCTTTGCAATCGGAGCATCCCATAAAGTTTCTATTGAAAATCTCCGGCGCTGCTTTTGCAAGCTCTTGATGGATAAGTTCTGCAAGCTCTCTATGCTCCGGCATAGCACGTCGACACAGGCGTTTCGGCAGGTACTCATACCATGCACGGAAGTTACCCGTCACTACTAAGGAAGTCTCAACACCTTGGGGCAGGAAGTAGGCAGCTTGCTCCGCTTTTGTGCCCTCATCATTATTTAAAGCAATATATGTACGTCCTACAATAAAGTCAGCTAAAGATGCACTTTCAAGAGTGTATGGATTTACAATAGCATCAAATTTGCTACCTCTAGCAGACTTACATGTGAAGCTAAGGTGTCTATGGCGCGTTAGCTGTCCCAACACTCTTACGCTGCATTTCACTAAGAAGCTTGCATAACAGTGCTCCAAGACACTAAGATGCCCGCTCTCGATAATCTTCTCGATAGACTTTTCGGTAACATCCTTGCCATACGGCTGGCTGCAAGCAGTCTTTAAAAGCTCCATATGGTTTGGTGTGATTGAGATTAACTCTGCTGTTGGCATTTGTTATCCTCCTTCAATTTTCTGCGTTGTTCTTTAACTGCGTCCAAGAAAGGTCTTTGGAACTCGCAGTCATCATCAAGTCCGACCGTGCCACGTTCTTCCTTGCGCATGGCCATTACCTCGAAGTTCCATTCAAGGTCACGTTCCATCTGCGCCAGCATCCAGTCTGGAAAGCGGTGAAGGTTTGTCACCAGTTCGCCTTGGATGGCAGACAGGCTTTGTGTGCCTATCCTGTGTACGGCATACCGAAAGGCAAATAGCATCACGATTAGTTTTTCATCATTCATTGTCCGCCCTCCTTAAACACACCCACCGCAGCAGCCGTGCGGAACTTCGTCATTTACCAAAGCTTCCAATTCGAGCCAGTCGTCTCGCAACTCTGGCGCAAGAGCGTCG
>ULSN01040029.1_pt1 | contig 15149 bp, 8 predicted proteins | sample 1956771 | NCBI WGS metagenome assembly ULSN01 (sample SAMEA4835709, study PRJEB28245) | human gut metagenome | biome: gut microbiome; material: fecal sample | place: Denmark | collected 2008
AACGTCCGAATTTCCAGATACTGCTTTATCCGGTAATCAGTATGCTCGACAGTCTGACGCATTTGCCTTCGCGTGAGAGACTGTTGGGGCCTGCGGTTTCAGAAGAGGAACAGCAGCGCCGTTCGCTGGATTTGCATGTCACCGGCGATACGCCCAGCGCATTTATCGTTCTGACGGCCGACGACCAGGCTGTCAGTCCTGTCAATTCGCTCCGCTATTACGAAGCCCTTTTGAAGAATGATGTACGGGCTACGCTGCATATCTACCCGGAAGGCGGACACAGTTTCGGATTCCGCGACCCCTTTGCCTACAAGCCATTGTGGCTTGCCGAACTGGACAAATTCCTGTCGGAAGAGATATAACGCGTTCTGCATAACGCATTCACGACATAACGCCAGGCATGGGATTGCTTTCCCAAATGCCTGGCGTTTTTGTATCCTGTCGTCCGTAAAAACGAAAACTCCTGCCTTTCATCACGAGAGACAGGAGCTCGGGTAGTTTGTTTGTATAAAAAAACTATCTTACACTTACTTTTTTTGTGAAATTTTGAGACTGAATAATGTATATTCCGCTTGGTAAATTAAAAAAGTGTATTGAAGATCCATCTTTTTCAGCTATCAGCTGACCTAATATATTATAAATCCGTGCTTTGACTGATTCTGTTGAAGTGACATGTACTGTGCCTTTTGTGGTCGACACTGTAATCTTGCTGTTTCCGACTGTTTCCACACCTGAAGTTCCGTTGATTTCCACCTTGTCGATGTGGATATTATATCCATAGTCGGATATGCCTTTGAACGCAACGGCAACGGCTTTCTCTCCGGCATATTTGCTGAGGTCGAACGAATATTGTTTCCATCCGTTTTCGGCTGCCTTGCGGCTTATTTCGGCTAAACTGTCTATTGTACCGTCGGCCTTGACCACTTCTACCGTGATTCTGTCGTTGGTAGCGAATGTTCCCGAGTAGTGGTAGAGGGCGAAGTTCAAATACTGTTCCTGTCCTTCTGCCAGCTTGATGGCCGGGGAAATGATTCTCGATTCAGTTTGTTTCGGCACATCGGATGAATACGAATTGAACGTCAGCATGCCGTTGTCGGTATCGAATGCCTCCGTGTCCGGATTGCTTCCGGTGAGGTCAACTGACCAGCACGTGGCATTGTTGCTCAGATTGTTTTCGTACCAGTTGTAAGTTGCAGTTCCGTTGGCAAACGATTCAGAGAATGGTGTCGGCAGGGCGTTGCCGAAGAGCATTGCCTTTGAAATGGCGGCTTCCGATTCGCCTGCTGCGTTGATGGCGGTGACGGTATAGAATGTATAGCCGTATTTTTCGCCGGCATTTTCATCGGTGTAGCTGCATTCCGTCAGATTGTCGGCAACGGTTGTTCCGTCGTTGCGGACTATTTTGTAGCGGAGGTTTTCTGCATCAATGTTTCCGTCGTTGACGCCGGATTCAGGAGCATTCCACGAAAGTACGGCTTTGCCGTCGCTGTCGGATATGTTCAGATTGCCTATTGGCTTCGGAATGTCGGTTCCTGCCCAAACCGTAAAGCGGGCATAGAGGCCTTTTCCCACACTGTTCTTTGCCACAATGGCTATGTGTTTCAGCCCTTCGGTCAGTGTCAGACTCTTTGTAAAGTCGCTTCCCGGTGCATAGCCGCCTTCGGAGAGGACTTTCTCTCCGTCTACATAAACCATCACTTCCAAATCACCTGTCAGTTCTTGTCCCTCAAATGTCTTTTCCGGCAGACGGAAGCTGAGTGTTCCTGTAAGGCCGCTGTTGTCTGCGGGTACATAAGCCACATTTTCCACCCAATTCGGTGCGCCATATACCGGATTTTCAATATAAGTGGCTACTATCTGGTAAGGTCCGTCCTTTGAAATCTGGGTGGCCTTTCCCGTATCCGTATTAACCTCAAAAATGTCCATTACACCCGAGCGGGCGGACGCATACCAGTAGAGTTTGTCGGTGCGGTAGTCGAATGCCATGCTCTGGCTGTATCTCGGATCCAGTCCCGTATAGCCGATGCGTTTCATCTCGCAGGTAGTCTTGTCTATTTCGCACAAGTAGCCTCCCATGTCGATGGCATACATCTGGCCTTTGCTGTTGATGGCCGCAGCGGAGAAAGAGCTGTCGAGGTAGTCGACTATTGTGGTTGACGCGCCTGTGGTCGGATCAAATTCCCGGTAGTTGCGGTAAGCACCGCTCCATGGGTCGGCAAAAAATCCGTAAATTTTACCCGTAGTCGGGTCGTAGCACAGACTGCCTGCAAGGTTTTCAAGCAGTTCGATAACCACCGGTTCTTGAATTTGTTCCCATGTCTCGGCATCGAAAACCAGATAGCGGTTTCCGGCAGTATAACCGTCTTCCACGTCATTGGTCATGGCGTAGACTTTACCGTTGACATACGTGGCCGATTCCCATGAGAAATCAGCCCCTTTTACAACGGGATTCAGGGAAATCTTCTCGCTTGGATAGAAATTGTACAGACCGAGGTCCGCTTCTCTGTCCTGGTCGCAAGTCCAGTATTTTGAGCCGGCCATTGTCCCCCAGATAAGCGGTTCGTTGTCCGTATGCAGCATATTTCCGGCAATCTCCGACAAACTTTCTGCGGAGACGGTTGCATACAGGGGCAGTAATACGGTCGATAATAGTAGTAGCTTTTTCATATATGACTGAAAACTAAAGGAGTGGGATTTGAAATTAATCCCGCTCCATTTTCAGTTACGGTAATAATTTTATTTGAATAGGATGCTGTTTGCAGAATATTCAAGCAGGCTTGGATTTCTGCTTTTGCCTTACACTATTTCTTAATGAATTTCTGGACGCTTTCGCCATTGTCGCCGGCTACTTTTACAAAGTATACGCCATTGGCAAGAGCCGATACGTTCAGTGTAGTTGAAGTTCCGTTGATGTTGGCCTTCTTCGCTACGAATGCACCGTTGGCGCTGTAAACGTATACTGTGTTCAACGCAGCAGCGTCGGAAATCGTGATCGTTTCAGTGGCTACAGTCGGGAATACCTTAGCAGAAGATGTCGTGTTGGCAGTGATGCTGTTGACACTTGACAAACCTCCGAACTCAGTCGGTACTGAACGGGCATCTGTATCACCCAAACCGAGTTGGCCGTAGCGGTTCCAACCCCATACCCATATTGAACCGTCTTCCTGGATACCCATGGAGTGGTAGCTGGCAGCTGAAACCTTTTGCCATTTGGCGGTACCTACCTGAATCGGAAGCATGACATCGGTTGTTTCGCCGTTACCGATTTCTCCGTGAGGATTATAGCCCCATGCCCAAAGAGTGCCGTCTTCCTTGATGGCGAGTACGTGATAGTCGCCTACCGAGAACGATTTTACATTTTCCAATGCTTTGCCCGGTACACCGGAATTTTGTCCTTCAGTTTCGCGGCCAAGTTCGCCTTCACCGTTTGAACCCCATGTCCAAATCGAACCGTCGGATTTTAAAGCGACAGTGTGGGATATACCAGTTTCAAGGGCTACCCAATCGTTGTCAGTTCCAACTTGAGTCGGCTCATAATAATAGGCTTCGTCCGTGTCGGCAATTTGTTTTCTGTCGTTTTTGCCCCATGCCCAAAGTGTTCCGTCGGCTTTGATACCAGCTGCATGATAATAGCCGGTTGCTGCATCAATCCAGCGGTCAGTCCCCAATTGGAGCGGATAGGCTACATATTCGTAGTCAGGACCTTGACCGGTTACATAGTCCCAGTTTTTACCCCATGTCCAGAGTGTGCCGTCATTTTTGATGGCGCAATATGTAGAGGAGCGGCCCTTGATTTGTTTCCATTGCGTGTCGTCGTCGACTTTTGAAGGAGTATATACGCCGCCATACGTGCTTACGTTAGGTTGGCCGAGCTGACCGTAGGTATTAGAACCCCAAATCCAGAGTGTTCCGTCTTCCTGAATACCGGCAGAAGTAAAACTTGAAGCGCAGATTGTTTTCCACTTGGCATCGCCGATTTTTTCAAAAGTGCTGATGTCATAGTTGAATTCATAGTCACCGCATTTTCCGTTTCCTATTTGTCCGTATCCATTGGAACCTGCTGCCCATAGATAGCCGTCTTTGTCAATGACCATCGTATGTGAACTTCCCGACATGTCTTTCCATTCGGAATTTACTACTTGTGCCTGTCCTTGTGCAGCAAAGAGTGCGGCAACTGATAAAATTGTAATAGTTCTTTTCATAACTTATAATTATATGTTAGCACTGTTATGTGACAAATTGTATATTCTAATGTTGTTTTTCGTTTCGATTTGTTACCCACAAATGTATAAAACTAAACAAATTAAAACATCTGAAATGTCACGAAAAGCAGGGACATTGAGGTGGAAAAAAAGGGACATTTTCCCTATAATGTTGACAGATAGCTAAATAGCGAACTCGTGTCATCGAGGTGCATTTTGGCAGAAATTCGTTGTTTCCTCTTTTTGCACGCTTCGATGGTGATGTTGAGGAGCGAAGCAATTTCTTTGGTGTTGAGTCCCATGTAGGTGTAGGCAATGAAACGGAGGTCATTGGCGTTAAGATAGGGGTGCTTTTCTCGCAATGATGCCATAAATGTGGAATTGACTTCTTCAAAGTAGGTGAGGAAGTTTTCCATTTCGGTATCGTTGCGCAACTGGCTTTTCAGTTTCAGCAGGTATTGGTTGTAGGCCGCATTGTGGTTGACAGAGTCAATTTTCGACAGAAAGTCGAGCGTCTCTTTTATCAGGTCGTTCCGGCTGGAAAGGTGCAGGGCTTTCGCTGTCAGCTCCCGGTTTTTAGTCTCGATTTGGTCGTAAAGTTCCGATTTCTCAATGCGGGCCTTCATTTCCCGTTCCTTCAACTGGTTTTCCAGAATAATCTTTTTGTTTTGGGCGTCCTCCAGTTCCAGTTCAACGATTTTCTGCTGTTGTTCCGCCATTTTGCGTTTCTGCTTGTTTTTGCCGATTTGCATTCTCAGTACCCAGATGACGATGACAATCAGGATAGCAAATGCCGTAAAAATCCATCGTTCAAATTTGATGGCCACTTGCTGTTCCATCAATTTTGTCTGGGAATCGAGCAGGTCAAGCTTGATTTTGCTGTTTTCATAAACCAGATGGTTTCGGTTGCTTTGCAATGAATCCTTGATTTGCATGGCGGAATCAAGATAGGCAATCGACTGTTCGAAAAGGCGCGCTTTCTGATAGATGGCAGAGATGTGGCTGTAGACTGATGCCTTGAATTGCAAATCGTTGGAAGCAAGCGCTTTCTTGGCAAACGTAGCCGCCGCCTGTGTCTTTCTCTCATGTTCGGCGATCTTGGAATAGTCCAGCATCATGCTATAGTAGGTCTCCGGGTCATCGGTCGGAGTCAACTGTGGCTGTATTTCGTCCAATATAGACTTCGCTTCATTGAATTTCTTGTTGGAGATCAGTATGTTTGCCTTATTCTCTTTAGCCATGAGCCGTTGGTTCACTTCCGCTTTCGGCAGAGTGGCAATGGCTTCGTCAATAAATTGTTCGGCAACAGGCAGATTACCGTTTATTTGGTTGATTTTTGACAAGTTGATGGCTGTGGCCCCCCGTAGCAGTGAGTCGTTGTGTTCCGTTGCGTAGTCGTAGATTTTTTGGAACGACACGGCTGCCTTGTCATACTGCTCTTCTTCGCAGTAGAGCACGGCCATATTGTTGAGTGCCTTGAGTGTATATTCCGGCGGCAGATTCTTTTCGGCAAAATCATAGAGTTCGATAATCATGTTCAGCGACTCGTTGAAATTGTACATTTCGTAGTAGCTCTTTGCCAATTGGTTGACGGCATTGAAATGTTGCTCGTTCCAATTGTTCTCGTCTGCAATTTTTTTCGCTTCAGTGAGCATTTGTATGGCGTTCTGATATTGCTTTTCCCGCATGCACTGTCGGGCCGACATTATCAGAGAGTCGCACTGCTCTTTCGTTTGCGGTCCCCTTGTGCCGCAAGCTATCAGGAAAAACAGCGGAAGGAAGAATATGAACAGGCAGATTGTTGAGGGTAAGTGATTGTAGATTTTGTTCATTTTCATCTATTTTTGTCAAAAATACTATAAAAATAGAAATATTGAAAATAAAAATACGGGAAATGCATAAAATTAATTAGCATTTCCCGTCGGTCTTGTGTATTGTCGCCGGTGGTTTACAGGCCGCCGATGGTTTTCAGCAACTGGTTTCCAAGTCCAATCGTGTAGCCGTGGAATTCAAATACGACACGGTTGAAAGTGTCGGCAATGATAAATACCGGGAGCGGCGAATGTTTGGGCAACTTCATTTCCTGATAGATGGCGTTGCGGATCGTCTGCTCATTGTCGATGCCGAACACCACATTCGACGGAAGTCCCTTTATCGGTGCAGAACGGTATTTTTCGTAAGCTTTGCGGTCGGGGAATAGCAGAATCATCTTGCGTCCCCATTTCTCCAGGTCGGCAGCTTTGGCGGCGATGTCTTTCAGGGCATGGTCGGTAGGTTCTTGACCTACGCCCAGCACTCCGACGACGAAATATCCGCGGCCGGTGGTGAGCAGCACGGATGTCTCCTCTCCGGTTTCAGCCAGTGTAAACCGCGATTCGGAATCGAAATTGCCGATTACGCGGATGGCTTCCGTATTGTCGCGCATGACGAGCGGTGTTTCCGTCAACTTTCCGGCTTCCACGTTGAAGGTTGAGATTTGTGCAAGCACGCTGCCGTTGGCAAGACGTGTGCCGGTGGTGAGCAGGTAGTAGCCGCTTTCCACTTCCGAAGGCTTCTTGAAAATATTGCTCCAGGGTTCAAAGTCGGGATATTGGAGGAGACGGAAAGTTTGTCCGTCGTTGACCGACAGCGTATAGTGGCGGTAATACTCGGGATCGGCCAGGCGCGGAATCGCTTTGTAGTTCAGTTGAAGCTGTCCTGTTTCGTAGGTTTCGGAGTGGGAGAATTGTCGGACAAACACATCCTTGTCCTCAAAACGGTAGAATACGTTGCCCGTGACATTGTCCACCCAGGTCGGTATGCCCATAGAGCGGGAGAGGGCCACATAGAACACTACCAGCGAATTGCTGTCGGCCACGCGGCTCCGCCAAACGCCTTCCGGAGAAATTGTCGTGTTGACGGTACAGAGGTCGTCGTTGACCGTTATGTTGTCGACACACCATTGGGCCACTTCCCAGGGGAAGTCGTGGAACCGTTTGGCCTGTTCAGGGGTTATTTCTTTTTTGAAGAAAGAACGGTAGGCTGTCAGCATTTCGTCTTTGACACGCGGTGCCAGTACTGCGACAGAATCCGCATGAATGTCCGTATTGTAAAGGTGGTCGTCAAGCACCTGTTGCGGTGTGTCGCGAAGGTCCTTTTCCGAAAGTGTGGCGAGCAGTTGCAGCGCACGTTCCTTATAGCCTCTCTTGGCTGCGGTGCGCAGGTAGTTCATGATTTCCTTCCAGTTGCCGCGAGAGCCGATGATATACGGACGGATGCTCTGGGCGTCGATGCCCGTCTGAAGGGCGAATTTTTCGATGGCAACGCTGTCGGGGAATGTCGCAATGTAGGCGTTGCGGATAGAGTCTTCCTGATGGAAACGGCGGTCGTTTTCGGCACGCTGTTCCGGCGTAACTTCCGGCAAATTGGCTTTTTCAGCCGGCGGAACAATGTCGAATGTTTCCGTGAACACGTCACCTATATGGTGGTTGAGCATGACCTTGACAGCCGTGTCTTTGCCAAAAGAAATCTTTTTCCAGCCGAAACTGTTGTTTTTTGAGGCAAATACCACCATGTCGCCCAGTCCGGCCGACAGGCGGGCTTTCCCTTGGGCGTTGGTTTCCTTGCGCGAAACCGTATAGAATTCCGCATAGTTGTAGAGCTTGAATTCGATGTTGGCTTCCGGTATGAATTTTCCGGTGGAATCCACTACTTCGACAGTGACGGGAGCGTTGTCGGCATAATTGGAGATGACGTTGATTTCCGTATAGTTGGCCGTGGTTTTCATTATGTCTTCAGGGCCTTCGTAGTAGCCGAACACCTTTGTGTGCATCAGCATTCCGCGGCTGGCGGGAGCGTTGAACCATCCGAGGTTAAGGACCGGTTCCGGCTCACAGGCACCGAGAAAATACCATTTGCCGTCGACCCAGGCTTCAACCCATGCGTGATTGTCGTCGGTATGCGCCCAGCGCGGTGTGTAGACCTGGCGTGCCGGAATGCCTACCGAACGGAGGGCAGCCACCAGCAGTGTGGATTCTTCCCCGCAACGGCCATAGCCGGTTTTGACGGTGGAAAGCGGTGAGCTGGTCCGTGCATCAGTAGGCTGGTAGTTGGCCTTTTCGTGGCACCAGTGGTTCACTTCCAGCACGGCGTCGTACATCGACAGGTCCTTGATGCGCGGCATCAGTTCGTCGTGGAACACCATGCGTGCGCTGTCGAGATTCTCATTGTTCACGCGTACCGGCAGCACAAAGTGGTAGAATACCTCCTCGGGAATCTTGTCGCCCCAATCCGTTTCGTCGCGGGTGGCAAACGAACTGCGCACATTTTCCAGATAGAATTCACCGCTGTAGTCGGTGATGTCGCCTATGGGCATGTAGGCATAGAGAAAGGTCATGGCTTTCCGTTCGTCGGAATTCATTTTCGCGTCGAAAATGGCGAAAAGATTGCCTTCGGGAAGTTGCGTTTTCTTGTATTCAAAATCGCTGTTTACCCGCTCCCAGAAAGGGGTTGTCTTGCTGCAGGCGGCAAGCAGCAGCGGCAATAGCAGAATTGCAAATAACTTTTTCATATCAGCAGTTTAAAAGGTTAATTCAATGATTCTGTCAATGTCTTTTGGCATATTGCCCAACCGCACAACGATTCCTTCGCCTTTCACTTTGTCGAACTTTACAGTTGCACTGTTGTTCAGGCATCGTGCGGATTTCACCGTTTCCGTCACCGGCAGGAACAGGGCGTTGTCGGCGAGTTCGAGAATATGTACATAGAGTTTGTTGTCCTTGCGTGTGGTCACGCCCCACGGATGTGGCGGAATCTCTCCGCCTCGTGTCCCATAGATGCTTTCACCGTATTTTCCAAGCCATTCTCCCATTTCTCGCAGCCGTTCGACAGCCTGTTCCGGCAGTCGCCCGTCGGGTTGCGGGCCGATGTTCAGCAGAAGATTGCCACTGCGTCCGGCGGCACGCACCAGATAGCGGACGAGTTCGGCGGTGGGCTTGTAGTTGAGGTCCGTGATTTTATATCCCCACATTCCGTTCATCGTCTCGCAAGTTTCCAGCGGCAACCGGCTGATGGCCTGTCCCGACAGTCCGGCCGTGTTTTCACCCGGCAGGTCGCGCTCAAAGATTTGGATGTCTTCCCCTTCAAACGGTTCGAGGTGATGGTTGTTGCCGACAAGACATGCCGGCTGCAAACCGTGAATATGGTCGTAAAGTCCGCGCAGTTTCCAGTCGAAATCCGGATTCTGGTCCTGGTCCCACACTCCGTCAAACCAGATGGCTCCTATTTCTCCGTAGCCGGTCAGCAGTTCCGTCAGTTGGCTTTTCATGAATTCGTAGTAGTGCGGATAGCTGATGGCTGTACCCGGTCGGCCGGTACCCCGACCGGTGCGGCCTCGCGGCGCATCGTCGCGCCACCAGTCGATGAGCGAATAGTAGAGGTGCAGTTTAATGTCCTGCCGTTGGCACTCGTCGGCAAGCTGGCGGACTACATCCTTTCCGTAAGGAGTGGCGTCAACGATGTTGTAGTCGGACTGGTCCGTGTCCCACATGGAGAATCCTTCGTGGTGGCGAGATGTGAAGCAGATGTATTTTGCTCCGGAGCCTTTGATGGCATCCACCCATTCTTTGGCGTTGAAGTTGTGGGGATAGAAGGCGTCGGCAAGTTTTTCGTATTCCTTGTAATTGATGTTTTTGTTGGTCATCGTCCATTCGCCTGTGGCAAGCATGGCATAGAGTCCCCAGTGGATAAATATTCCGAATTTGGCATCCTGAAATTCTGTCCGGGCCCGGAGGTTGGATTCCGTCGGCGTGTAGGGCGCCTGCGCCTGCATGTTGAACAGGAGGGCTAATGCGGCAGTGATGAGGAATAGTTTCTTCATTTTGCGGATTTTAATGGTTTTTATGTTTTTAAATGGTAACAATACAAAATTAATAAAATCGCTTTCAATGGCAAACTACTGACTGAAAAAAAGAAAAAAGGCTGCCAATTCTCTTCCGAACGGCAGCCTTGTATCATAAAGTGGCGTGAGAATTATTTCTTGTTTGCAAGCATGTACATCGCAATCTGTACGGCGTTGAGGGCGGCGCCTTTCTTGATTTGGTCGCCTACAACCCAGAACGAGAGTCCATTTTCATTGGTGAGGTCCTTGCGGATGCGTCCTACGTATACAGGGTCCTGGTTGGCCACGAAGAGCGGCATCGGGTATTCCTTTTTTTCAGGATTGTCGACCACGACAACGCCTTTGGCCTTGCTGAAGGCTTCGCGGGCTTCTTCCACGCTTATCGGACGTTCCGTTTCCACCCAGATGGCTTCGCTGTGGGCGCGCATTACCGGTACGCGCACGCAGGTTGCGCTGACGTTCAGCTTCGGAGCGTGCATGATTTTTTTCGTTTCGTTGTACATCTTCATTTCCTCTTTCGTATATCCGTTGTCCATGAATACGTCGATGTGAGGAATAACATTGAATGCCAGCTGATAGGCGAATTTTTCAACCGTCGGTTCCTTGCCTTCGGCCAATTCCTTGTATTGGTTGACCAGTTCGTCCATGGCAGCCGCACCTGCACCGCTGGCAGCCTGATAGCTGGCAACGTGTACCGACTTGATGGGCGAAAGGTCGTTGATGGCCTTCAGTGCCACTACCATCTGAATGGTCGTGCAGTTAGGATTGGCAATGATGTGGCGGGGAGCGTTGAAGGCATCGTCGCCGTTCACTTCCGGAACTACCAAAGGAACATCGTCGTCCATGCGGAATGCGCTGGAGTTGTCAATCATGATGGTTCCGTATTTTGTGATGGTGTCCGCAAATTCTTTCGAAGTGCCTGCGCCGGCTGATGTGAATGCTATGTCGACGCCTTTGAAATCATCGTTGTGGCAGAGTTCTTTCACCACGTAATCTTTGCCTTTGAACGTGTATGTTCGTCCGGCACTGCGTTTAGAGCCGAAAAGCATCAGATCATCGACAGGAAAATTCTGTTCATCCAGAACGCGCAGGAATTCTTGTCCTACGGCACCGCTGGCACCAACAATAGCTACTTTCATTTTTTATCAGTTTTACGTTATATCTTTTAATTAAATGAATAAGATTGGTTGCAAAAGTACAAATATTTATAGGAATACGCTAACAAAAGTCATGAATATTTGTCGTTTTTTGTAAAAAAGTTGCAGAAATATAGGTTTTCGTCGTTTCAAAGTGAAAAATGAACGGAGAATCGGGGTTTCTTGATTTTTTCTTGCCTGCTTTTTTCGTTTTTATTGCCAAAATTTGTAAATTTGCTTATGTCTACTGCAATGCGTATCCTACGGTTAGCCATGCGGGGGCATTTTGGTATGTAACTGACAAATACAGTTTGATTGAATGGATACACTTTTCGACATCACTTTCCCGATAACCGATCCCACATGGATTTTCTTTCTTGTGCTTTGCATCATTCTGTTGGCTCCTATTGTGCTCGGAAAGTTCAATATTCCGCATATCATCGGAATGATTTTCGCCGGCGTGATTGTCGGGGAGCACGGGTTGAACATTCTTGCCCGCGACAGCAGCTTTGAGCTTTTCGGTCAGGTGGGGCTGTTCTATATCATGTTCCTTGCCGGATTGGAAATGAACATGGAGAATTTCAAGAGCATTCGTGGAAAGGCGGTCACGCTCGGGCTTATGGCTTTTATCGTGCCGATGGTGCTGGGATTTCTCAGCAACGTGTATGTGTTGAAATACAGTGTCCTGACTTCTTTGCTTTTGGCGAGCATGTATGCCTCGCATACGCTGGTTGCCTATCCGATTGTCATACGCTACGGCATTTCGCGCCATCGGAGTGTGAGTATTGCCGTCGGTGCCACGGCGGTGACCGACACGCTGACGCTTCTCGTGCTTGCCATCATCGGCGGCATGTTCAAGGGCGAGGAGGCCGGTTCGCTGGGGTGGCTGTGGCTTATTATTAATGTGATGCTTGTCGGCGGTGCGATTGTCTATCTGTTCCCGCGTATCGGCCGGTGGTTTTTCCGTCAGTACAGCAATGGGGTGGTGCTGTTTATCTTCGTTCTTGCCATGGTGTTTATGGCAGCCGGACTGATGGAGCTTATCGGTATGGAAGGCATTTTGGGAGCCTTTCTTGCCGGACTGGTGCTGAACCGTCTGATTCCGCGCGTATCTCCGCTGATGCATCATCTTGAATTTGTCGGTAATGCCCTGTTCATCCCTTATTTCCTGATTGGGGTGGGGATGCTGATTGACGTGCGTGTATTCTTTGGCCATGTCGAATCGATGAAGGTGGCCGGCGTGATGATAGTGATGGCCCTTCTCACCAAATGGATTGCGGCGTTTCTGACACAGAAGATATGCCGGTTGGAAAAGGTGGAGCGTGAACTGATTTTCGGACTGAGCAATGCCCAGGCTGCTGCCACGTTGGCGGCTGTGCTGGTGGGCTACAATATTACGCTCGACAACGGCGAACGCCTGCTGAACGACGATGTGCTGAACGGTACCATCGTGCTGATTCTTGTCACCTGCGTTGTCAGCTCGTTCATGACCGAGCGTGCAGCTAAGCGGCTGGCGATGGCTGAGGCCGACAAGTCGGAGGACGAGGACTTGACGCAGAAGGATGAGAAGGAACGGATTCTGATTTCGTTGGGTAATCCTGAAACCATCAATTATCTGGTAAGCCTTGCATTGGTGATACGCGATAGCCGGCAGAAAAACAATCTGTATGCGCTGAACGTGATAAACGACAGCAATACCCACTCCCGCATCCGACAGGGAAAGATGTCGCTCGAAAAGGCGGGCAGGATTGCCAGTGCCGTCGATGTCCCGTTGCAACTGCTGAGCCGTTATGACTTGAACATTGCTTCCGGCATCGTGCATACGCAGAAGGAAATTGAAGCAACCGACGTGATTGTCGGTCTGCACCGCAAGTCGAACATAATCGATTCGTTTCTCGGAAACCTGACGGAAACCTTGCTGACGGAAATCAGCCGGGAGATAATCGTGGTGAAAATGCTGATGCCGCTCAATACGATTCGCCGCATTGTAGTGGCTGTGCCGCCGAATGCCGAATATGAAAGCGGTTTTGCAAAATGGGTAAGACAGATGGGCAAGCTGAGCAGCGAACTTGGCTGCCGCATCTATTTCCATGCCGCTGCGCAGACGCTGGAGTATATCGGCCGGCTGTTGGGCACGAAGGTTGCTTCCGACATGGTGCGGCTGAACCGAATGGACAGTTGGGACGATCTCCTGTTGCTGTCGACGGAAGTGAACTACGACCATCTGCTGGTGATTGTCAGCGCCCGTCGCGGTACGATGTCATACTTGAGCTCATTCGAGCATCTTGCTTCCCAAATCAGCCATTATTTTGCCAATACCAGTCTTATGGTGGTATATCCCGACCAACTGGGCGAAGGTCATGAGCTTCCGGCGATTGCCAATCCGCTTTCGGGTTCTGTCAATCCGCGAATACCGGTGGTATATGAGCATGTCAAGAAGCAGTGGCGCGTTTTCAGAAAGTGGTGGGGAAAGAAGAGCGGCAACTGATGGTTGTCCTGACTCCGTTTTACGGAGCTGTAGAAATACGACAAGGGCGGTGCATGTGGCTATCCTGCATCGCCCTTGTTGCGTAATTCTTGTCAGTCGCTTATTTGTAGTTGTCGGCAATGTTGTAGATGGAATAGAATATTTCCTTGTCGACTTCGCTCAACTCAATGTTGCGGCGCGCCATCACGCGCTTCGCAATGTCGAAGAATTTTGCCATCGGCACGTCGGTATATCCGGCTACACTGCCTTCAGAAAACGAGGCCACGAAATTGCGCGGGAAACCGGCTCCGTGGACATTTACACCGACACCGATGACGGTGGCCGTGTTGAACATGCAGTTGATGCCCGCCTTCGAGTGGTCGCCCATAATCAGACCGCAGAACTGGAGTCCCGTTTTCACGAAGCGGTGGGCGCGGTAGTTCCACAGTTTGATTTCCGTATAGTCGTTCTTCAGGTTGGAGGCATTTGTACCGGCTCCGAGGTTACACCATTCGCCGATGACGGCATTGCCGAGGAATCCGTCGTGCGCCTTGTTGCTGTAGCCAATCATCACTACGTTGTTCAGCTCTCCTCCCACTTTGCAGTACGGGCCGAGAGTGGTGGCTCCATAGATTTTTGCTCCCATGTTCACGAAGCAGTGTTCGGCGGCGGCAAACGGGGCACGGATGCAGGCACCTTCCATGACGGTGCTGTCTTTACCTATATATATAGGGCCATTTGTCGTGTTGAACGTGGCGGCTTCCACCCAGGCGCCTTCCTCGATGAAAATTGTAGGTGTTCCGTCGGGGAAGTGGGTAGGTCCGACAACGGTGCAGGTCTTGCTGAGCGGCTGCGACTCGCGTCCTGCCACAACGAGCGGATAGTCGGCAGCCATGGCACGGTCATTGTAAAGAAATATGTCGTACAGCTGGTGGATGCCGAAAACATCGCCCTCGTAGTTCACTTTCTTTGTGAAATTGTGGTTTTCGAAGTCGGCAAAAGTTCCGCAGTAGCCCAGCAGGGTGTCGTCAGCGATAAGAGCCTCGCCCGACTGTAGCGCCAGCAGTGCGGCTGTCAGTTGAGGGTCAGGGCAGATGTTGCCGGCTATGAAAAGATTGTCGGCAGCCTCCGTCATCGGAAATTTCACGCGCAGGTAGTCCTTCGTCAGGTAGGAGAATGTTGCCTGCGGCAGGTATTTCCCCCATTTTTCGCGTATGGTGAGGATGCCGAAGCGAATGTCGGCAAGCGGTCGTGTATAGGAAATCGGGAGCAAATCGGTCCACGTATCCTTGTCGTCGAAAAAAATGACGTTCAGTTGTTCCATATCTTCAGTGTATTTGATTTTCAAAGGTAGTAAATAGTTTCAAGAATTGAGCCCATTTTCCCGGCAATCTTGCCGGAAGAGCTGGAATGTGTTGTATAACATAGTTAAAAATAAATAATATATCTATATTTATTGTTAAATA
>ULSN01002449.1_pt1 | contig 15005 bp, 10 predicted proteins | sample 1956771 | NCBI WGS metagenome assembly ULSN01 (sample SAMEA4835709, study PRJEB28245) | human gut metagenome | biome: gut microbiome; material: fecal sample | place: Denmark | collected 2008
TATTCAGCACCCAGGTTGATGGTGGCAGCCAACGCCGTAGAACGGCTTCCGGCATCGCCCATATCCTTCAGATTGGCGAAATCAGAAAGTTGGTCGCCGTAACTGTCCATCTTGTCATCCAGGGTTCCGCCCGAACCGCTGCCCACAGTGGTATCATGGAAACCGTTGAAAACAAACTGGTTCTTGGCATTCACCGCCTTCATGTTGTTGCTCCAGTTGATGAAACCCAGGTCCATCACGGCAGCACTCACCCTCCAGTCGTCGTTAATCTTATATTCAGCACCCAGATCCAGTGCCATGCCGAATCCGTTCAGTCCGAATCCATCCACGTCCACATCGTCCACATGCTCATACTTGCCCTGTTTGCCGTCTGGCGAAACGTGGCTAGGGTCGTTATACTCCGAAACCTTGCTCTTGTAAGTAAAGCCCTTCACGGAAACCTGCGCAGTTCCCTGACCCGAAAGCGTCCACTGGTCTGTGCCCGCCAAATTAGCCTGCACATTCTTCAGATCCACGTCGGCAGCGCCCACACCCAACAGGAACTTCAACTTGGCACCCACTCTCAGTTTTTCGGTAATCTGACGGGAATGGCCCAGCGCCAGTTCAGCGTACGAACGGGCACGGAGGCTCACGTCGCCGATGTTGTAATTCTGGTTGCCCGTGTTCTTGGCAAACTCAAAGAGTTCGTAAGGCAGCACCATGCCGAAGCTGGTCTTCTCGCTCAGTTCGATGGTGTTGTAACCGCCAAAAGCCTTGAAACCAGCGGCAAGGATGGTGAGGTTCACGTCGCCCACAATCTTATTGTCGCCCTTGCTGAACCCCTTCAGCGCATCGCCTGTAGAGATATAAGGGTTCATAAAGGTGGTCATTCGCTTCTGTCCCGGCTGTCCGTACATCGGATTCTTCATCACCACGTCCTGATAGCCGAAGTTACCACGGGTATTCACGCTGATGTTTCCCAATGCCGGAATGGAGATGAAACTGCATGAATCGCCGAAGGCAGGATTCAAGTTGTGGCGATAGTGATAGCCCTCAGTGAAATAGGCAGAGTTCAAGTTCTGCGCCATCGCTGCGCCACCCAGCATCAGCAGGGATGCCGAGAGGATATATTTCTTTGATAAAATCTTCATAATCATCTACTTAACTGTTATTCATTAAAATCATCTTCGAAAGAGATTTCATGATTTAATTAAAATCACCAATCACCTTTCCTACCAGTTTAATCTTGATGTCGTTCAACTTCAAGGTATGCTTCTCGGCATTGAGCACCACGCCCGTAACGGCATTTCCGCCCTCGCCCTTGGCCTTGCCCGAAACCACCACCTTCAAGCCGTCGAGCTTCTTGAAGGCATCTGCTTTCTTCTGCAGAATCTTCACGCTCAGAGGCGATGTGGCTGGGGTCGTGCCATCGGCAGAAGCCTTGATTTCGCCCGTAATCTCCACTTCCAGTTCGTCCTTGCTGATTTCTCTTCCGTACACATCCACAGGGGTTGCCTTCACGTTGAGATAAGCTGGCACACAACTGGTTACCTGGGCAGACAACTGGACATAGGCACCATCCGCCATGTTCAAATCCTTGATATCGTCGTTCCATCCGTCCAAATCATCGCTATATTCGATGCAGGCATCCTCGGCAAAGGCGATAGGCGAATCGATGCTGTAAGATGGAGCCACATCGTAGTCCATATAGCCAAATATAAAGGTACCCGTCTTCTGATTGTTGGCTCTGGCGTTCGCCTGGAAGGTAATCTCATCAGGCATGGTCTTTACGAGATCAGAAAGATTTGGAACCTCCACTTTCTCCACGTCGCTGCCAGCTTCCGTTGCCGCAGCATTTCGGCAGATTACCACCTGGGTGGTGCCATTCGCCTTGACGGTAAACTCAGGCACATCAACGCTGGCGATTTCCCTGCCATCCTTCAGACTTTTGAGCGTACCGCCCGCAAAGCCCTCGATACCGAGGTTGCTGTTAAGTGTGAGATAGATTTGCGGATTATAGAGATCCACCACCACGTTGCCATCCTTCAGGAAGTCTGGAATGCCCGAGATGTGAACATTGCCCAGGGTATTCAGGTTGATGGTTGGGTTAAACTTACCCGTAGCGCCGGTAATCTTGATATCGCTCATCGAGAGATTGTTCTTCATGGAAACGGATGAGATACCGGATGAAAAAGAGTAGTTGCTGGTTTCCACCGCCATGTGAACCTTACCGGTGAGCTGAATCTTCTCGCCAAGGTTGGTCTTTGCGATTTTCAGTTCGCCCAGTTCATCCTTCTTGGTGAAATCGAGTCCCACGATGTCAATCTTCTTCTCCAGATCTTCCGAAGTAGACACATTATTTAATGTGATGGTATTGCCCTCAACCATCTTTCCGTCCACGGCAAGTTTCATGTAGGATGGGAAGGTAAGGGTAATCTTATCAAACTTTGACACCCAGCTAGAGAGGTTCTCGAAGTCAACCTTCAGGTTGATGGTGCTGCTCACCTCGGCAGCAGTCAATTCTTCCACCTCCTGAGGCTTGTTACCCTCGTAAGAGAATTCAAACACGTCGCCCTCGCCATGGAGCATGACTGCAGCTCTTGATGCTCTTGAATTTCGAGCCGAAGAGTTGAAAGAAAGCGTGATATTGCTGGAGCTTGACTGTCGGCGTGCCACCGTGATGCTGTTGATAAAAGGATGAGCCGCCTCCACATCATTTCCCTGCTGGCGGAATACATAGTCGAATCCGGTAGAGGCATCAGCCACCACGGAGCCGTTTTCCTCAAGGTCGAGCACTTCTGATAGTTTGATGTTATCGGTATTGCTGGCTGGCAATTCCAACCCATCTCCACCGATTCCAATGGTAGCGTCTATATTGTTGAAATCATAGTCGCTATCAGAACAACCGGTTACCAAGAGGCTTCCCATCACGATCAAGGATGAGAACAGCCTGATTTTCAAGTGTTTTGTTTTCATTGTTCCTAAATATGATTAAATTAAAATTCATGTTCTTAAAAATCAGTACAAATTTAAGGAAAAAAGATAAGAAATGCAAAGAAAGCATAAAAATATTAAGGTATTTTAAGGTAGAGGGATAAAAGGAAAGCCCACAGGGGTGTGGCATGGATTGATGACACACCCTCATAGGCTTCTATCCAATAATCGTATATTTTGCAAACTTCAGCAGAAGCTGCTTGGTGCCGGCATGAGCGAATGCCACTGTTGCCTTGGCATTCTCGCCAGAGCCTTCAAGCTTCAAAACTTCACCAACGCCGAAACGCTGATGCTCTATCTTGCATCCTTCTCGAAGAGAAGAAGAAGAGGATGATGCTGGTTTTGGTGAAGAAGATGATGATGCAGCAGATGCAGGCTTTAATGATGAAGAGAATGATGCAGATGATGCAGTTGGCTTTGGCTTCGGCGATGTATAGGATGGCTTCGGATCTGCCTTAAACTGCGATGATACAGACTTAGAATCCCACGGCATTCTTCCGCCATAACCGCCATCTGAACCATAAGAATCTCTGCCGGAACTCCTATCTGAACCATAGGAACTTCTATCTGAGCCATAGGAACTTCTTCTTCCATAGCCACCAAATGATGATCTCGACTTCATTCCCTCTTCCTCAATCAACTCAGGATCAATCTCTTCTATGAAGCGGCTCGGATTGTCAAACTCCATTTTGCCATATCTGAACCGATTTTGCGCATTCGTCAGGATGCAATGCTTCTCGGCACGGGTTATCGCCACATATAACAGGCGGCGCTCCTCCTCCAGCTCCCTCACCGTGGTAGCCGCAATCGGACTCGGGAAGATATTCTCCTCCAAACCCACCACGAAAACCGTGGCAAACTCCAGACCCTTCGCCGCATGAACCGTCATCAGCGAAACCCTCGGCTCATCCTTCTCGCCATCACTGTCGGCATCCGTCAGCAACGCCACATCCTGCAGGAAATCCTTCAGGAAAGTCTCATCCATCCTGCCCTCCTCCTGGCGCTCAGCCACAAAGGTCTGCATACCGCCCAGGAACTCCGCCAAATTCTCCTGTCTTGCCTTGTCGTCGGCATCCTTGCCCTGCATGATATCCTCGCTGATTCCTGCCTCCTTGATGATGGCATCGCCCAGGGCATACACATCAAGCGTATGCGAGCGGTCGATGAACGAACTGATCAGCAGTCGGAAATTCTCCAGCTTTGTCAAGGTACCCTTGTTCACGTTCAGCCCGTAATGCGCCGCCTCGCCAATCACCTCCCAGATGCTCACCTGGTTCTCGTGGGCGCAGGCAGCCACCTTTGCCACCGTGGTAGCACCGATGCCGCGCGCCGGATAATTGATGATTCGCTTGATAGCCTCCTCATCATCCGGGTTCGCCACCAGTCGGAAATAAGCGATGATATCCTTGATTTCCTTGCGCTGGTAGAAGCTCAGTCCGCCGTAGATGCGGTAAGGAATGCCCTGCTTTCTGAACTCCTCCTCGAAGCTTCGGCTCTGGGCATTGGTGCGGTAGAGAATGGCGAAATCATCATATCCGCAATCGTCCTCTCGCTTGATGCGCTTGATGTCCTTCGCCACAATCAGCGCCTCCTCCCTGTCGCTGTAGGCTGGCTTATACTGAATCTTCTCGCCCTCGGCATTCCGGCTGAACACCTCCTTGGGAATCTGGTTGCGGTTGCGGCGAATCAGACTGTTTGCCGCCTCCACGATGGTCTGCGTACTGCGGTAGTTCTGCTCCAGCTTGAAGAGGCGGGTACCCGGCAACTGATGCTGGAAGTTGAGGATATTGTCGATGTTGGCGCCACGGAAACTGTAGATGCTCTGCGAGTCATCACCCACGGCACACACGCGCAACTTCTCCCTGCACAGCTGCATCACAATTGACATCTGCACATGGTTGGTATCCTGATACTCATCCACCAGGATAAAGTCAAACCTCTCGGCATACTTGCGTCTCACCTCCTCATGGTCTCTGAAGAGCTGGAAGGTAAGCACCAGCAGGTCGTCGAAATCCATGGCGTTCGCCTGCTTGCACCGCTGCACATACTCCCTGTACACCTCGCCCATCTTCTCCATATTGCTGCGCTTGTTCTGCATAAAGATGTCGGCATCGGCATCATAAGCCTCCGCACTCATCAGGTTGTTCTTCGCCTTCGAAATCTTGGCGTGCACGGCAGCCGGCTTGTAAGTTTTCTCGTCCAGCCCCTTCTCCTTCACTATCGCCTTGATGAGCGAACGGGAGTCGGATTCATCATAGATGGTAAAATTGCTGTTGAATCCGATATGCTCCGCCTCGGCACGCAGGATGCGGGAGAAGATGCTGTGGAAGGTGCCCATATAGAGATGCTGAGCCAGGTCGTTGCCCACCAGTTTTCCGATACGCTCCTTCATCTCGCGGGCCGCCTTGTTGGTAAAGGTGAGTGCCATGATGCTCCAGGGCTTCATACCCTGCTGCAGCAGATAGGCAATCTTATAAGTAAGCACACGCGTCTTTCCGGAACCTGCGCCGGCTATCACCAGCGAAGGTCCATCTATATAACTCACAGCCTGTTGCTGCGCTTCGTTCAAGTCTTTCAGTAAATCCATGAATCAATATTTGAGGCAAAAAACTATTTTAAGGTCACCCCTATCAACTATAAACTATAAACTATCAACTAAGAATCACTTCCCCCTATATCCTCCCACGGCAGTACCCGGGTCGTAATCCTCACCTTCGCGAGGGAAGGAAGGGATGAACTTCATCTGATGCTCTATCTGGCGCTGGCGCTTCTTCATGTAGGCGCTAGGATGCAGGGAGCTGAACTTGCGGGGATTAGGCAGCGTGGCCGCTATCAGGGCACACTCGCCACGGAACAGATCCTGCGCCTTCTTGTCGAAATGATACTCCGCCACGGCATCCACACCATAGATTCCGGGACCCATCTCGATGCTGTTGAGATAGACCTCCATGATGCGCTGCTTGCTCCACATCAGTTCGATGAGGAAGGTGAAATATACCTCGAAGCCCTTGCGCGTCCACGAACGGCCCGGCCAGAGGAACACGTTCTTCGCCGTCTGCTGACTGATGGTGCTGGCTCCGTGCACCTTGCCGCCACGGGCATTGTTCTTCGCCGCATGCTCAATGGCATCAAAGTCGAAACCATGATGCTTCAGAAAACGGGCATCCTCGCTCGCCATCACCGCCACAGGCATGTGGGGCGAGATTTTCTCCATCGAAACCCAATGATGATGCAGTGTAATACTCTCGCCATCAGCTACTTGCTGAAAGCAGCGGATAATCATCAGCGGAGTGAGATACACCGGGATGAAACGGTAGGCTACTACAGCAAGAATGGTGGTGCTGAAAAACAGCACCACCACCCATTTGATAATATTTCTAACTTTTTTCAATACCATAGATTGAAAAACAAAAAAATTAAAGTCGATTTATTACTTCTTTCCTAACTTCGAAGCAAAGAAAGATTCTTACTTCAAAGTACCGTTGTTGGCAGCGTTAACCATTGCCTGGCTAGCATAGAGATAAACCTCTACACGGCGGTTCTGGGCACATGCAGCCTTGGTATCAACCACTGGGTTAGAAGAACCCAGACCCTGTACGCTCTTTACCTGACTTGCAGATACGCCGCAAGAAGAAAGATAGTTGTATACCGCCTTGGCACGGTTCTCACTCAGAGGAACGTTTACGGCGTCAGAACCTGTAGCATCAGTATAACCCTGGATAGCAACCTCGCAGTCGCTGTTGTTCTTCAACACCTGAGCAAACTTAGCCAAATCGTTCTTGGCATTGGCGTTGAGAGTAGAACCGTTCAATGGGAAGAGGATACCAGAATCGAAGGTCACCTTCACGGCAGTCAGTCCGTTGGCATCAGTCACTGTGGATACCTGTGCATTCTTCACAGCCGCAGCCTCTGCCTTTACCTTATCCATGTGCTTTCCAATCAAGTTACCCGCAGTACCACCCACGGCAGCGCCGATGGCAGCACCTACTGCAGCACCTGTTCCACGATGGCTATTGTTCAGCAAACCGCCAACGAGAGCACCCAAAGCAGCACCAGAACCGGCACCAACGGCAGTACCCGTCTTCTGATTGGTTCCACAACTACCAAGAACAAGCAGCATAGAGAGCGCTGCTGCAGTTAAATTCATCTTTTTCATTTTAAAATTCTCCTATAATTATGTTATAATTGTTCAATAAACCTATTTTTTGGTGCAAAGATACTTATTTTTCCCCAAAAATGATAGGTTTCTAATATTTTTTTTGTAATTTTGCATGCAAATTTACATGTATTTGCCGAATTAAGACAGGGAAAATGCCTATTTCCATGTAGGAATTCCCCTATATACATTATTATATATATAAAGTGAAAATATAAAAAAAAAGAAATATAAATAGGAATATGGCTAAAGAACTTAAGAATTTGACCAAGCGCGCTGATAACTACAGTCAGTGGTACAACGACTTGGTTGTGAAGGCTGACCTCGCAGAGCTCTCGCCAGTTCGCGGATGTATGATCATCAAACCATACGGCTACGCTATCTGGGAGAAGATGCAGCAGCAGCTCGACAAGATGTTTAAGCAGACAGGTGTACAGAACGCATATTTCCCTCTCCTCATCCCGAAGAGTTTCTTCTCTCGTGAGGCTGAGCACGTGGCTGGTTTCGCCAAGGAGTGTGCCGTGGTTACACACTATCGCCTGCGCTCTACAGAGGATGGCACCGAGGTGGAGGTTGATCCGAATGCAAAGCTCGATGAGGAGCTCATCATCCGCCCTACTTCCGAGACCATCATCTGGAACACCTACAAGAACTGGATTCATTCCTGGCGCGACCTCCCTATCCTCTGCAACCAGTGGTGCAACGTGATGCGCTGGGAGATGCGTACCCGTCCGTTCCTCCGCACTTCAGAGTTCCTCTGGCAGGAGGGCCATACAGCCCACGCCACCAAGGAAGAGGCTGAGGCAAAGGCTCAGGAGATGCTGAAGGTATACGCTGAGTTCGCCGAGAAGTATATGGGCGTGCCTGTATTGCAGGGTGTGAAGAGCGAGACCGAGCGCTTCGCCGGTGCCCTGAACACTTATACCATCGAGGCTATGATGCAGGATGGAAAGGCACTGCAGAGTGGTACATCCCACTTCCTGGGCCAGAACTTCGCCAAGAGCTTCGACGTAACATATTTGAACAAGGAGAACAAGCCAGAGTACGTTTGGGCTACTTCATGGGGTGTTTCTACCCGATTGATGGGTGCCCTCATCATGGTTCACAGCGATGACAACGGACTGGTATTGCCTCCAAAGCTGGCTCCAATCCAGGTGGTTATCATTCCTATCAACAAGGGCGATGAGCAGTTGGCTCAGATCACAGCCAAGTTGCAGCCGGTTATCGACCAGCTCCGCGAGCTGGGCATCAGCGTGAAATATGATGACAACACCGCTAAGCGTCCTGGCTTCAAGTTTGCCGACTATGAGCTGAAGGGTGTTCCAGTGCGCCTCGCCATGGGTGGCCGCGACCTGGAGAACAACACCATCGAGATTATGCGTCGTGATACATTGGAGAAGGAGAACGTCAGTTTCGATGGCATCGTAGATCGCGTGAAGAACCTGCTCAACGAGATTCAGGAGAACATCTTCGAGAAGGCTCGTGCTTATCGTGATGCTCACGTATACGAGTGCGACAACTACGAGGAGTTCAAGGAGCGCGTGAAGAATGGCGGTTTCTTCCTCTGCCACTGGGACGGTACAGCCGAGACCGAGGCAAAGATCAAGGAGGAGACACAGGCAACTATCCGTTGCGTGCCATTCGCTTACGAGCAGACTCCTGGTGTAGATATGGTTAGCGGCAAGCCAGCCGTGGCCCGTGTCATCATCGCAAGAAGTTATTAAAGAATTATATAAAAAAAAGTGGGTTTTCAAAATCATAATTTAGGTTTTGAATAAAATTTAGATTTAGGTAATGATGAAGCAGCTGGTGCGATACATTCTTTTGATTGTATCCATGGTCTTAATAGGTCATGGCGATGTATCGGCTGCTTCTAATTTTGCTTCCGGAGCCCTCCCGAAGAAGGACGGCTTGGCGAAGGTAGAGCACCACGACAAGCAGCAGGATGCCCAGTTGGAGGATGCCTCTTCACAGGCCTACAGGGCATGCAGCGAGCGTCCTCAGCGATTATTGCCGAGTGGCAATATTCATGGTGGCAATCAGGCAGCAAGTAGATTGCTCTTACATAGAATCCGTTTATTATCCACCCTTTTATCCGCCTTTTATGGTGGCATGGAGCCTGTCCGCCAGGAGAGTGCCCCTATCCACTTTGATGTCGCCAGCAAATATTATGTCATTTGCCTGCGGCGTCTCCTCTGCTAGTTTCCTTTTTTCATTTTTATTGATGAGCATATATATCGTATATCCATCTGATATCTGGTATCAGATTACAGGTATGCGATAAGGAATCGTACACCCCTATTAAAAAACTCAAGTTTCGCAAGTAACCTCCGGTCCCCGAAGGGGGCCAACTTTCAATAACCGCTGGTGGAATGACCGAAGGTCATGGAACCTGCGGACAACCAATAGTAGGGAGAAATCGTCCCCGAAGGGGGCGAACCACATCCAGCCTTGCTCCAGTTCGCCCCCTTCGGGGACGATTGGAGAGAGTAGTCTGACTATCCGCAGGTTCCATTCCCTTCGGTCATTCCACCAGCGGTTATTCACATTCGCCCCCTTCGGGGACGGCAGGATGCCACATGCAAAACTTCAATAAGAAAAAAACAGTTCAATTATATATATACAAAACAATTTTAAATTAGAAAAGGAAACATTATTATGGCAAAGATAAATCATTTGGAAATGACAGAGAATTTGATGGCACTCAACGACATCGAGGTAAAGAAAGGCTTCATGGGTTGGACTATGAAACTTGTTTACAAGCCAACCAACAGCGTGCTTAAGGTAAAGGAACAGGAGTACACCATAGAGGATGGCAGAAAACTGGAGAACATCCTCTCTTCTGCCCCTGAGAACATGGAGGCAGCCATCAGCAAATTCCCCGTTTCTACAGTAGGTATGGGCAACATGAAGTTAGAAGCATGCATCTCGCAGGATGGCCAGTTTGTAGCCGCCCAGCTTTTGAGCTTCAAGGACTTCAGCTACCAGCCAGTCACCGAGATGAAGGTATATACCGGCAAGACAGCCGAGGCATTCGCCAAGCTGTTCTAAGAAAAAGTTCCGCCAGGCGGAATCATTATCATATAAGGGCGTGCTTCAAGTGGAAATCCACCTGGTGGCACGCCCTCCTCTATTATACATCCATTATATGTCTATTATACAATGGTAAGCCAGATGGCCTCATCCCGCTCCTTCGCTTCCGAAATGCGCTGCATCAGGCGATGCAGCCAGATGCGGGAATTCACAACCATGCCCTTCACCTTGTTCTCACCCACCAGAATACACCCCTGCGTATCCTTCGGCTCATTACCCACATGAATCCGGATGCCCTCGAAACCGGGCACACCCTGCACATAGGGCAACCACTCCTTAAATCTCGGCGACTTGGTAACCAGCACGGGGTAAGTGCCCTCGGGAATCGCCGTGGCGCCTTTCATCTTCTGCGCCTTCTTACCCGACACACGCCCCAATCGCACATTCTCCTCTTCGGGCTTCAACTCCACCCCCAGAAGATTGCGCCAAGTAGGCTCCAGGGTATCACAAAAACAGGACTCCCCGTTCAGCAACCCGGGGTCGAAGGTGCTTGTGAACCAACGCTTCAGATGCGGGTTCATCATGGCACAGTTCACCTTTCTCGTCACCTCCCCATCCTTCAGGATATACAGATGCCCAATGGTATAGGCATCCTTCCTGGCAATACGCTTCAATATGATTTCCATAAAAAAAGAACTATAAACTATAAATTGTAAACTATAAATTGTAAACTATAAACTATAAACTATAAATCGTGTCTATACTTAAGCTTTCTAAAACTGTCACAACTGTAACTGTCACGCCCATCCTCGCCCTGTGGCTTGATTCGCTCGATATACTGTCGGTGAACCCACTGGCGGATGATGCCCTTGGTGCCCTTCTGCTCCAATCCATGTTCCAATCGGAGAGCCTCCAACTGCGACAGGGTGAACACATCGGGCAAAAGCTGCAGCAGATTCTCCGGTCCACGCTTCGAACTTCTCTCGGCACTGTTCATTTCCTTCGCAATCATATCACCAAAGAAACGCATCTTGCACCACAGGTCGTAACGCTCGCTCCAGCGGATAAAGTCATCAATCTCTGGCTCCCACTTGAAACCATTCGCCACATAGAGCACGCATGCCTTGAGATAGGCTATCACGTTGGCACGAAAACTGAAATTCTCGTAGATGCGGTTCTGAGAGGTGCGGGCAAACTCGGCATTCTCGTTCTTCAGCACCGTGGCAAGCTGGAAGGCTTCCGGACAATCTACAAGTCCCGTGGCCATGCAGAGGTTCTCGATGTAAGGCTTCAAAGCCGTGCGATAAGCCTCGTCGTAGGTGCCGTAAACAGGAATGTCCTCGCCTATCTCCCGTTCGGGGATGGTGCAGAAATTGATGCGGCTCAGCGGTCCGTCTATCAGCACCTTTGAGAAATAGCGCTGACCCTTGTCGATGGTGGAAGACGCATTCCAGTTGAACCGGATGGTAACTCTTTCCGTAACACTCTGAACACCAACGCGCTGCTGACCGAAGGTATTTCCTGGGTCAAAGGCGAGGCACATGATGCGAAACTGCTGGTTTCCCATTCCCCTGAGGGCGTCAAACTGGTCGAGTTCGTTCATAGAAGTATAGAGAAAGTGCTCCTGTGCCTCGGCGGTACGCATCACGAAAGCCGGATTGGTCATATCGGCATCAATCTCCTGGATGATAAGGTTTTCCGGACGTTTGCGCTTGTCCTTGTTGGCACCTTTTCGCACCATTTCATCCTTCCATTCCTTTTCACGGCGCATGTTTTCCTTATCACGCTTGCGGATATCCTCCATGATATAGTTGATGGGCATCTGCACGCACGATTTTCCGGCACCGGTACCGGCGAGCAGGCACACGGAAAGTGTTGCTTCATGCTCCACGTTGTCAATATATCTGAAGCGTGTTCGCCAGAGATGCGTGGCGAGTGGCGGAAAGATGGCGCAAGCCACGGCAGGCTTGTAGATATCCGGAGTCTTGGATACCAGGAGTTCTACGAGCTTGGGCAGCTTCTCGGGCATGGGTGGCGGAGCAGGATATTCCTCGTCGCCATCATTACCTTGAGCATGGAGGTTTGAGCTTTCAACTTTAAACTTTAAACTGTCAACTTGCTGAATGGCAGCCTTCTCTGCCGTGGCATTGATGCGGATTACATCACGTGAGAAAGGCTTCGAACTGTCTCCATATTTCGCATAGAAGTCATGAATCAGCTGGTGGCAGTCACGCTCATTATAATAGCTAGGCATCTTCTTCGCCACCACTTTCATCAGCTCGTCCTCGCTCATTACTCTAGATGCTCCTGCGCTCATAATGGCGAGCAAAGAAGAATGTCTAGACCCCACGGTATCGATATCCATCCCGCTCAATCCCGCAGCCTCCTTGAAGAGTTCGAAAGCTATGAGATTCTTCTCACTTGCTTCTTGGGTTGCCACTCCGCCAGCATCTTGAGCATCTCCAGCAGGGCTGAGATGAGAATCATCAACACGATGGCTATCAACAGGTTGGGCAGGCTGAGCAGCAGTGCCAGCATAAACAGCGTTATCGCCGTTAGTGCCCTGAAATCGATTACTTTGAACATTGTCTTTACTTTGAACTTTGAGATTTGAACTTTGAACTTTATGATTACTATTAACTTTTAACTCTAAATTATTAACTTTCTGAAGGCTATTAACTTTTAACTTTAAACTATTAACTGCCACACCTCTTCCGTCAATCGTCAGCCCCCTCTTCACGAAAGCCTCTCTTCTCAACGAAATCTCCTCTGCGGGCAGCACCCCATACCACTCCTTCGAACGATAAATCTCGGAATCCTTATCCGTAATAAAAATCATTCTCTCGGGCGATATGCAGCTCTCATCATAAGGCACACCCAGCGCCTCGCAATACGCACGCTGCGTCTCCTCGATGGTCATCCCCACCGGCATGCGGATATCGATATGCAGCTTCTTTCGGGCGGAATACTCCAGATGCAGCAGCATCCCCTTCCAGATGGTGTCGCTGCAATTCAGCACCCTCGCACGCTCAATCGCCTGATCCACATACTCCTTCTCATCCACATCCACGGTAGTCTGAAAGAGGAAAGCCGTAGGATCAGCATTATCCTGCGCCCTTCGATTCTTCAGAAAACGATAGTAATGCGCACAACGGAAAGGCAACTGCCCCTTGATTCTCTGTTGCGCCTTGGCGATCTTGGCCTCATCAGCCCTATCTACGCTGCGAATAGACTTCTCGCCACGAATCTGCAGCACCATCTCGTGCAGCCAGGGCAGCGAGATGGTCTTGTCATACTCCGAGAGCGGCTGGCAGCTTGCGCTGCCCTTGTTGCCCCCTCGGAATCCATTGAATGCAATCAGATGTTGCATCGTTTCATTTTGTACACTCATGATTTTTAAATTTTCTTCATCGGATTACGCAGAGTTAACGGAACATTCTTGCGTCACGGATAATTTTCTTCATCCCAGACCGAGCAGGTCAAAAATCTGCGTCACATCTAAAGAAAAAGCAGCAAAGAAAAATCTGCGTCATCTGCGAAATCTGCGTGACCTAAAAAACAATCCGCGTGACCTAAAAAACAATCCGCGAGTAATCCGATGAATAAGATGAATAATAAATGATTAATAATTTACCCCAGATTCTTCACCTCATACATTTCTGCGAGTTCCCAGAAACGATGCACCAGGTCGTGGATAAACTTTCTGCCCTTCTCGGTCCATACCAAGTAAGTGTTCGTCACCACTTTTCCCACCTTACGCTTCGTTCCGTCGCCCGCAGGCGTCATAAAGGCACGATACTTGGTTCGGCTCTTCGCCAGCCCCATGTGCGCATACTCCGCATAGAGCATATACTGTCCGCTCTGGTAATACTGCACATGCAGCGAACAGAGCGAGCGGTTCAGCTCCTGCGCCGTGATGCCCAGCTCCTTCGCCACCTGGGTGGTGGTGAAGCACGAAACGGAATCCAGCACATTATCCGAATACATCGCCTTTGGCAGAAGTCCGTCCACCTGACGCTCCAGAGCCACCACATTCTGTCCCTGGATAGCCATGCGGACCATCTGGTCGTTCACCTCCTCGTTGAGACGATGAATCTCCTCATCCTGTTCGCCGATGAGTTTCTTGTCGAGTCCCATCTGCACTTCCTGCTGATGCAGTTTTGATTTCTGCTCTTCCATGAGAATCTTCTGCTCCTCCATGAGAATCTTCTGCTCCTCCAGCAGCTTCTTCTGTTTCTCCAGCAGGTTCTCCTTTTCCTTCAGGGTAGCACGGAGAATCTGTTCGGCATTGCGAATCATCTCCTCCTCACTCTCCCCCTCATTCACCGGGATATAACCGCCCGTCTTGCGAATCTGCGGCAACACCACCGAGGTAACCCAATCCTTAAACATCAGAGCCGATGGCAGCTTGGAACCCAGCACCAGGGCATAGAATCCGCTCTCGTTAACGAAGATCATCGGAGTCAAACGTTTTGCAGGAGTTCCATCCTTCTTCATGCCCACCTCTACCCATACGCACTGTTTTAGTGCATCATGTGGGTTAACATGCTGTCTTACAGCATTATCCGCTCTTTTATATCCCAGCACATCACACAAATCCTTAGCGCAGAACCAAGGTTCGCCCTTCTCATCAGTAGCCATGCGAACCATTCCGAACTCCGGATTTTCAAACACACGCACCGGTGCCGCCTTCTTCTTATTCTTAGAAGACTGCGCACCACACTTGGCAGAGCCAGCAGCCTTGCTGCCCTCTGCCTTCTGATTCATTGATTTCATCATAACGAATAAAATTTAATGTAAATAACTCAAGTTTCGCAAGTAACCTCCGGTCCCCGAAGGGGGC
>ULSN01034505.1_pt1 | contig 14974 bp, 11 predicted proteins | sample 1956771 | NCBI WGS metagenome assembly ULSN01 (sample SAMEA4835709, study PRJEB28245) | human gut metagenome | biome: gut microbiome; material: fecal sample | place: Denmark | collected 2008
ATCAAGCATAATCATTGCAATATGCTGAGAATAGCGAAGCCACGACTTGTTGGCAATGCGCCATTCTGCATTCTTCCGCCATTTTGATGGAGAAGAAGACTGATGCTCTTTTAGCTTGGAAACAATTTCATCAGCAGTTTTCATAATAACCTCCTTTCTACTTTAAATAAGTTCATTCAAGAAATCCATGAAGGAGTCCTTGTCTGCAATATCATTATTAAGCAAGAAACATCTCACTTTTTCCATTCGGGCGCTACCTTAAACAATAGGCAGACTGATACCGTTGATCTTCTGATAGATGTCGAGCGCATAGATGTCGGTCATGCCGCTGATGTAATCAATAATCGCCATGATACGCTCCTCCAGATTCTCGTTCTCTATATCATACTGGCTGCTTACCCGGCGCAGGAGCTGCTTGGAATTGAAACGCGATGGGTTTACGGCTGCCTCGACGAAAACCTCCATCAGGGTTGCCATGATTTTATAACCCGACAGTTCTATGTCGAGCACCGGCTTGCTTTGGTAAATCTTAGAGTAGGAGATCTTCTCACATTCCTTGTATGCCTTTTTCTGGCGCTCGGAAATGTGGTCGATGAGGCTACCCTCGAAAGTTCCGGCAAGGATTTCCTCCTCGTGAGCCAGAAAGGCTGCCACACATTCGTTCTCCAGTTTGCCGATGACGCTGGCTCTCATGTAAACCACTTTCTCGTTTTCGTCAGTCAGTTCTTCATCGATGATGCGCTGGCGTATCTTCTGCTGGATATCTTCATCAAAGAAACTCAGCAGCAGGTGCTCGGTTTCGGCAAAGGAAAGAATCTTGAGCTTATGGGAGTCTTCGATGTCCATGATTTCGTAGCAGATGTCATCGGCAGCTTCTACCATATATACAAGTGGATGGCGGGCGTATTTGAGAGGTTCACCTGGTGCAGACTTGCAAAAAATGCCCAATTCATCGGCAATTTTCCTGTAAGATTCCGCTTCAGAAGCAAAGAAACCGAATTTGCCGTGATTCCCGGCAAGACTGCTCGCAAAAGGGTATTTCACGATGGAAGCAAGCATGGAATAGGTCATCACGAAGCCTCCCTGACGGCGCCCCTTGAACCGGTGGGTCAGAATTCTGAAGGCATTTGCGTTACCTTCGAAATGCGTAATATCATCCCAAAACTCCGATGAAACCATTGATTTTATCTTCTGACCTGGTCCTTCAGAGAAAAAAGTCTGGATGGCTTTCTCGCCGGAATGGCCGAAAGGCGGATTGCCCAAATCATGTGCCAGACAGGCTGCACTTACGATGGTTCCTATCTCCTCGACGAGCGTCTCCTTCAGTTCAGGCCGTTTCTGGATGACACGTCGTGAGATGTCGTTACCTATCGACATGCCCACACTCGCCACCTCCAGACTGTGGGTGAGACGGTTGTGAACGAAGATGCTGCCCGGCAAAGGGAAAACCTGCGTCTTGTTCTGCAAACGGCGGAATGCCGATGAGAAGATAAGACGGTCGTAATCGCGCTTGAATTCAGAGCGATCATCATGGCGCTCGGCATGCTTATGCTCCTGTCCGAAACGCTTGTTGGATATCAGTTGTTTCCACTCCATATTATTGTATTACTTGATTCTGTAGCGCAAAAATACACTAAAGTAAGCACAAATCAAAATAAAATATGATAAATTACATGTTTTTATCCTCAAAAATTCATTTATTCCATCAAAATTGCTTATTTTTGCAGATTATTAAACTCAGACACAGATAAAAATAGAAAAAGTCATGATAAAAGTACAGATTATCAACAAGGGGCATCAGCCTCTACCTGCGTTTGCCACACCTCAGAGTGCCGGCATGGATTTGCGTGCAAACATCGATGAGGCAATCGTGCTTCATCCTATGGAACGACGACTGGTGCCAACCGGTCTTTATATGGCTTTGCCTGCAGGTTATGAAGCGCAGATCCGTCCTCGCAGCGGTCTGGCTTTGAAACATGGCATTACCGTATTGAATACTCCGGGAACCATCGATGCCGATTATCGCGGCGAAATCATGGTTCTGCTCATCAATTTCTCTACAGAGGATTTCGTCATTAAAGATGGCGAACGTATAGCCCAGATGGTGCTTGCTAAGCACGAACAATGCGATTTCATCGAGGTTAATAAACTCGATGAGACCGAGCGTGGTGCCGGCGGTTACGGTCATACGGGAGTAAAATAACAGATTTTTATAGATAGAAAAGATAGAATAGAAAGGATTAGAATCGTGAAGATGAATCTTAGAAATATCAGTTTGGCAATGGGCCTGGTCTTGCTGGGTTCGGTAGCCATGCCGTCGCTTGCCCGTAAAAAGAAGGTGCAGCCGGTTCAGCAGCCGGTGGTTCAGGAGGATCATCTCTCTCCGAACGACCGCCAGCGCTACAACTATTTCTTCCTGGAGGGAGCGCGCCAGCAGGCTGCCGGCAATTATTCGGCAGCTTTCGACCTCTTTGAGCATGCCAGGAAGATTGACCCGAAGGCGGCTGAAACCTATTTCTATGAATCACTTTTCTATTCTCAACTCAAACAGGATTCCCTAGCGCTTGCCTATATGCAGAAGGCAATAGAGCTGAATCCGGAGAATCAGACCTATGCCGAGCAGTTGGGCAGATATTATATAGGTAGTCAGAAATACGATCTTGCCATCGATGCCTACGAGAACCTGTATGCCAAGAACCACGATAATACCGATGCCCTCCGCATTCTTGTTCAGCTTTATTCCCAGAATAAGGATTATAAATCGGTACTCAAAACCATTTCGCGTCTTGAGGTGGAAGAAGGTGAAAGCGAACAGTTCACCCTCTCTAAAATGAGAGTTTATGAATTGATGAACGATAAGAAGGCTGCCTATCAGGAACTGAAGTCGCTGGTAGACCAGCATCCGCTTGATATGCAGTACAAGACAATGCTGGGCAACTGGCTTGTGCAGCACGACCGTCAGAAGGAAGCCTACAAGTGCTTTACCGATGTGCTGAAGGAAGAGCCAGACAACTCCTATGCCCAGATGTCGCTTTACGACTATTATAATGCCACCCATCAGGAACAGCTTGCCGAGCAGATGCTCGATAAAATCCTGATGAGTCCGAAATCTGACTTGGATACCAAGGTGATGATGTTCCGCTCTTTCATTCAGAAGAACGAGAGCGAAGGTGGTGATTCTACCAAGGTGATTGCGCTGTTCGATAAGGCGCTCAATGTGGCTCACCCGTCAGCCGAAGTGGCAGAGATGAGAGCTGCTTACATGAGTTTGAAGAAGATGCCAGCCGATTCCGTATGCCGTGCTTTCGAAAAGGTGCTTACCATAGCTCCGGATAACGTGAATGCCAGAATGCAACTCGTGCAGATGCTCTGGAACGAGAAGAAATATGACTTGGTTTCCCTGCAATGTAAGGCGGCTCAGGAGTATAATCCCGAAGAAATGGTATTCTATTACTTCGGTGGAATGGCGTATTATCAGAAAAATAAGGAAGACGAGGCGCTTCGCGAGTTCCGTCTCGGACTGGCGCAGGTGAATGCACAGTCGCCTGCCGACCTGGTATCCGACCTCTATGCCGTAACTGGCGACATCCTTCATAAGAAAGGTGAAGAGCAGGAAGCCTTTGCGGCTTACGACTCCTGTCTGCAATGGAAAGATGACAACGTGATGGCTCTGAACAACTATGCCTACTATCTGAGCGTAAAGGGTACTGACCTGCATAAGGCAGAGTCGATGAGCTACAAGACCATCAAGGCAGAGCCGAACAACGGTACCTATCTGGATACCTATGCCTGGATTCTCTTTATGGAAGAACGTTATGCTGATGCCAAGACTTATATAGACCAGGCACTCAAAAACCGCGATTCCACCGCAGATAACAGTACCGTTATAGAACATGCCGGAGATATCTATTATATGAATGGTATGCCCGATGAATCCGTGGATTTTTGGAAAAAAGCCTATACTGGCGAGAACCAGACTGAGGTGTTGGCATGGAAGATTAAGAACAGACAATATATTACCGAAGAAGAACTGAAGAAGCGTAATGCGCCCAAGCAGAAAGTTGCCGCTACGAAGAAGTCAGTAAGAAAAGGTAAGAAGAAATAATTAGGAAAGTAGAAAAATCAAGAAAGATGAAATATATAATGAAGAAGAATAAGATGATGCTGCTTGCCGCAGCCTGCAGCATCCTGCTCCTCGGTTCTTGCGGAAGCAGCAAGAATTTGCAGGGCTCTGGCTCCTCATCAGCCAGTCATCAGAAAGAGAATGCCACCAAGGGTTCTGACTCTCGTCAGAGTGAGGCGCTCAAGAAGTTGGCTTTCGTGCAGAAGGTTTCAGACAATCAGGTTTATACCAAGAATATTGTAGGTAACATGTCGTTCAATCTCCAGGCTGGTGATAAGGATATTACCGTGCCGGGCAAACTGAGCATGCGTAAGGATGAAATCATCCGCATCCAGCTCTTTATTCCTATCTTAGGTACAGAGGTAGGCCGTCTGGAGTTTACTCCCGACCATGTGCTTATCATCGACCGTCTGCACAAGGAATATATCAAGGCAGATTATACCCAGGTAGACTTCCTCAAGAAGCAGGGCATCTCCTTCTATTCTCTGCAGGCTCTCTTCTGGAACCAGCTGCTCCTGCCGGGCGAAAGAGTTGTGAAGGAATCAGACCTGAAGAAGTTTGATGCCAGACTGGATGTGGCAGGAGATGCTGTGCCGGTAAGTTTCAAGAACGGAAACATGACCTATTCCTGGACTGCCAACCGCGGAACCGGCCGTATCACAGCAGCCGATGTAGTCTATAAGAGTACGCAGAATGGCACATCCAATCTTCATGTAGACTACGGCAATTTCAAGAGTGTAGGTGTCAAGATGTTCCCTGCCTCCCTGAACCTCGCGATGACCACTACTGCTACCAAGAAAAAGCAGGAGGCGAAGATCAATCTCGAATTGAATCAGGTGAAGACCGACAGCAAGTGGAGTACTCAGACCGAGATTTCCAGCAAATACAAGCAGATTTCTCCAACAGATGTGCTCAGCAAGATATTGAGTATGTAAATGCTCATCAAGAGTTTGTAAGTATAGAACATGGGTTTTTAATATAAGAAATGAAGCGAATCTTATTATTCATCATGGCGATCACCTTCTCGCTCGCACCTTTTGCGCAGAAGCATTCTGCCCAGAAGAAGCAGGTGAGGAAGACTGCCGTAACTACGAAAAAGAAGGCTACTACTCCTGCCAGAAAGACCAACAGCAGAAGTCAGGCTGCCAGAAAGACATCCAAATCAGCAGCGCCAACCAGAGCAGAACGCAAGGCGGCAACCTATAGCAATGCATCTATCAGAGGCTTGCAGGGACAGCGTGCTTCCATCCAGAAGAAAATCAGGGAGCAGGAGCAGGCTCTGCGCAAGAATCAGGCTGATGTGAAGAAACGTCTTGAAGACCTGATGGCGCTGAACGGAGAGATAGACCAGAGCCAGAAGAAGATTGACTGTATCCAGAAGGATATCCATCATATCGACGGCAATATCGGTATCCTGCAGGCACAGTTGAAAACGCTTCAGCAACAGTTGCAGGACCGCAAGAACAAGTATATCCGTTCCATGCGCTATATGAGCCGTCATCATACGGTTCAGGACAAGCTGATGTTCATCTTTAGTGCCAAGAATCTGACACAGATGTATCGCCGCCTTTCCTTCATCCGCCAGTATTCTTCCTATCAGAAGGTACAGGGCGAAGCTGTAAAGGCTAAGCAGAAGCAGGTGAACGAGAAGCATCAGCAGTTGCAGCATGTAAAGGGGCATAAGAACACCTTATTATATAAGGGTAAGCAGGAGAAGACGGTATTGGAAGGCAAACAGACCCAGCAGCAGGAAATGGTGCAGGGACTGCAGAAACAGCAGAAGACCATTCAGGCTGTGATTGCCGACCAGCGTCAGAAAGATGCGGCAATCAACGCTCAGATTGACCGCTTGATTGCTCAGGAAGTAGCCAAGGCAAGAGCCCGTGCTGCTGCCGAGGCTAAGAAGAAGGCTGCTGCCGCTGCTGCTGCCAAGAAACGTGCCGAGGAACTGGCGCGTAAGAAAGCTGCTGCCGAGGCTGCTGCTAGGGAGAATGCCCGCCGTATAGCCGAAGCTAAAGCGCGTGAGGCTGCTGCCGAAGCTGCCCGCAGAAAGGCGGCTGAAGAGGCAAGACAGGCTGCCGAGGCTGCAAGAAAGGCTCAGGAGGAGGCTGCTGCCCAGGCTGAGGCAAAGGCGAAGGCTAAAGCACAGGCTAGGGCGCGTGCTGCTGCCGAGGCTGCACAGCGTGCCGCTGCTGAACAGGCTGCACGTCAGGCTGCTGCAGAACAGGCTGCAAAACAGGCGGAGGCTGAAAGACGGGCTGCCGAGTTGAAGGCGAAGGTAGATGCTGAACGCAGTACCCGTGAGATTGCTGCTGCCAAGAAGGAGGCGCAGGAGGCTTCTACCTTGAGTTCGGTAGACCGTATGCTGAGCGGTGGATTCGAGGCTAACCGTGGTAGATTGCCGATGCCTATCAGCGGCAGTTACCGTGTAGTCAGTCATTTCGGCCAGTATAATGTGGAAGGTTTGAAGGGCGTAACGCTTGACAACAAGGGTATCAACATTCAGGGCAAGCCGGGTTGTGTGGCTCGCAGCATCTACGATGGTGAGGTGAGTGCCGTCTTCGGTTATGGTGGCATGTGGAACGTGCTGGTCCGTCATGGTGCCTATATCTCTGTTTACTGTAATTTGAAATCGGTCAGCGTTCATAAGGGTCAGAAGGTGAGTACCCGTCAGGCTCTGGGTGCCGTGGGATCTGATAACATCCTCCAGTTCCAGCTGCGCAAGGAGACTGCCAAACTCAATCCGGAGGCTTGGCTGAGCCGATAAAAGAGGTTTTATAAATATGAAGCATTCATGAAAAGATGTATAAATCTATTCATGCTCTGTGGGCTCCTCACCATATTGTTAACTTCTTGCATTTATGACGACTACTCCGATTGCCCGCAAAAGAGCGACCGTAAAATGGTTCGGATTAATGTGGATTGGCATTTGTTTGATAAAGAGGTGCCTACAGGTATGACGGTCATGGTGTTTCCCTGGTCGGGTGGTGCTCCACAAACTGTCTTGACCAATGAGATTACTCATGCCGACTTTTCCTTAGAACCTGGAAGATATCGTATACTGGTATTCAATCAAAGTACGACCGAGTTTGGTACACTCGACTTTCTAGGAATGGACTCTTACGAGACAGCGCGGGCTGTGGTACAGCATGCAACATCGCGTTGGTACTCGCGTGGAGACGATGAATTGATAGGGGTTGAGCCCGAGTGGCTTGCCTCTGATAAACTCGATGAATTCGATGTTTCTGACGACTTTTCTGAGGTTACTTTAACTCCTAAGAATGTGCTTTCGCAAATCCAAGTCAGCGTGAAAGTACCAGGTATTAAAAATCTGCGTTATGTGCGTGGATCATTAACTGGCATTTCTGAAGGCTTTCTGTTGGGACAGGGTAAGCCACTCCTGAGCAAGGTGACTTATCTTCTGGAATCCTGGACGAAATCGGTTGATGAGAATGAGGCGACTCTAGGAACGTTGAGGGCATCGGTTAAATGTTTTGGACTACCTGAAACCGCCAGTCCTGATGCAGAGAACAATCAATTGTCTCTTTCTGCTTTGTTGATAGACAACAAGACGCAGGTTGATCATCAGTTTGCTGTTGGAGACAAGTTTAAGAAAGATGAAAACTCTTCGGAGTTGGGTTATACGGTTTCTCTCCATGTAGATGTTCAGATACCGCAACCTTTGCCTGAGGTGAAGCCTTCGGATGGAAGTTCTGGCGGTTTTGACGTCACAATCCAGGATTGGGGCAAACCTGAGGATATTGATATTGAACTGTAGAAATAGTTAAATGATAAGAATCATATAAAGTTATAATAGTTTAGTTTAATTTAAAAATTACAATGGTTATGTTTAAGAATTTTTTTATGGGTATTGCCGCAATGGCAGCCTTAACCTTAGTAAGCTGTTCAAGCGATGACTTGAATAGTCTTTCTGATACCCCTTCTAAGAACGAGGCTATCAGCTTTGATAGCTATTTGGGAAGAAGTGCCGTTTCAGTAAATGGTTCACGTGGTAGTGTGCAGAATATGGATGCTCTTAAGAAGCCAACTGAAGGCTTTGGTGTGTTTGGTAACTATATTTCTACTGATGAAACTACACCAACTTATGGTGAAAACTTGTTTAAGAACCAGAAGGTTACTTATAAGACATCTGCTGAGGCATCAGCATGGACATATAATCCTGTTAAATATTGGCCAACTGAAGGTCATATTAATTTCTTGGCGTATGCTCCTTATGTTGAGAATCAAGAATTGAAAGAAAATTCAAAACTTGATTTTACTGTGTCAACAACAATTGCTGAGCAAAAAGATTTGTTGTGGGCTAATGCTGCGAATCAGACAAAGCAAAGCATTTCTAGTACAAATAATAAGGTGAAATTTCAATTTGCTCATGCTTTGTCTAGACTTGGTTATACCGTCAAAACAAAAGCTGCCGATGCCGGTACAACTATTACATTGAATAAAATTACATTGGCAGGATCTGCTGATGGAACAACAAAAGCTTTCTATACAAAGGGTACCATAGATTTGTCTAAGTCTTCTACTTCTACTACAGATCTATGGGCACCTTCTGATACTGATACTAAGCAGAAATTTGATTGGTTCTCTGGAACTCAGTCATTAGCTACAACTTATACAAATCCTGATACAGAATATTTGTTTGTTATTCCTCAGGATTTCTCTAAAACAGCAGAAAATGCAGATGCGCTTTATGTCATCGTTGAGTACACCATTAAATATGGAGATGAAAAAACTGTGACAAATAAGGTTTCTAGTCAGCTTAAACTGAACTTCGAGCAGGGTAAGGCTTATTCAATCAACTTGACTCTTGGTCTGACTCCTATCGAATTCGATGCTGATGTTACTATTTGGAATGATATCAATCAGAACGACATCAATGCTTGGAATTAATCGTATCGGGTAAAAATAAAGAATTAATAGATATAATAAGATGAAGTTTCTTCGTTTAGCCTTTTATGTTTTGATAGCACAGCTGGTATTATCTGGTTGTGCTGGCGAAGGCGTGGAAGAAACTTCACCTTTATCTTCTGAAATCAACTTTGATGCTTATCTTGGTACGAATATATCAACCCGTGCTGGAGAAACCAATCTTGCTTCTCTCAAGGGAACGTCTGGATTTAGTGTCTTTGCAAGACACACCCATGCTGATGGGACAATTTCAGATATGATGGATAATGAACACGTAACCTGGAATGGTAATAGTTGGGGATATACAAATACCCAATATTGGCCAGATAATGGTTCTGTGGAATTCTATGCCTATGCTCCTTATATTGATGGAGTAAAACTGGATAATGCCCCCGGGGAAAACAAAGCTAATCCAACTTATATACAGTTTAATTCTTCTGTTAATCCTGTTGATTTGGTGTTGGGATTCCCAAAAAGTATAAAAGTACCAACAACTCCGTCTTCTGCTGATAAAGTGAAATTTGAGTTTAGGCATGCTTTGGCTCGTTTGGCATTCGATATCACAGCCAATCAGCAATTAGAGGAAAATGGTGCTGTAATTAAAGTTAAGAAGGTGAAACTGTATGGTGTCTCTGAAGATGAAGGGGCTTTTGATGTCAAGGGCTACTTGGATCTGACAAAGATTAACGTTAATGTGCTCGAAGGGTGGTCTGTTGTCAAAGATAAAAGTACTAGAGTGGTTTATACTTGGACTCCTCGCGATATAGAAGATGGAGGCGACTTAAAGTTAACAGCTTCTCAGTTAGACCATACATGTACAAAAATAGAAAGTGATCCCAATTCTTATCTCTGTGTGATACCTCAGAAGAAGGGTAAGGTTAATGATAATGATGAGAATGAGGATGGGGATAATGATCCATTTTATCTGCAGATTACTTATACGGTACAGCAGGGAACTTCCCTGCAAGAGGTAACGGTAAGGAAAAATCTGTTAGAACTAGGTAAGCCTTTTAGGTTTGAAAGGATGAGGACATATCTCCTTCATTTGAAACTTCCGCTTAACCATACCAGATCTCGCTCAAGCGCTTCTGAGGACTTTTCTGTAACTATGTCTGTCAGTAGTATTCCGGAATAGCAAAGAAATGACCTGAATGCGCTAGGGGTGTAGCGCTAATAATATAAATATTATTAAGTCAGAAAATAGAAGGCAATCGCTTGCAAATTGTGCAAACGATTGTCTTTTTTTAATGCCAATTATTCAACTTTTCTTCATCTGCTTTTCAAAAAGTATTCTTATTTTTGCCGACGAAATCTTATAATTCAAACTTAATACATTTTGTTTATGCAGAAATTTTATACGTTGATTTGTACACTGGTATTGCTGCTGAGCATGGCCTTCATGGCTCCAGCTCCAGCATTTGCTGCAGACTATACACCAGTGGTAACGGAAAACGAGATCTCCGTGTTCTTGGAGACAAGTTATGACAATGCCAAGATTTGGGCTTGGAATAACAATAATGGTCAGTTTACCGAAGCTGCCTGGCCAGGTGATGCCATGACTAAAGTAGGCACTAAAGATGGTAAGAACGTCTTTAAGTGGACCTATACGGGTGGAACAGAAATCCCTACAGGTGTCATCTTTACTCATGATGGTGAGCAGAAACTGGTTGATGGTAACCTGGAATTCAAAAATCATGGTTATTATGTAGAGGGTAATTTTACCAAGACCATTAATACTGCTCCTGCAGGCAAGGTGAAAGTATTCTTTGATAATGCAATAGAGAACCTGAAGAATGTATATTGCTATATTTATAATGGAACTGAGGCTTCAGTAGAATGGCCTGGCGTGAAGATGCAGCTCGATGAAGAAACAGAGTATAACGGCAAGAAAGGTTATTATTCTCTGGAGGTTCCTGCAGCATTCCTTACCGGTAGTTTCGTAATCAATAATGGCGAAGCTGGTTCTACTCTTCAGGGTGAAACGGTTTATGTAAACGGTAAGGTTGTGACAGCCATTGAGAATGCTACCATCGCAGATGTAAAGAAGACAACCGATGATGCATGGTATTCTATCACAGGTGTCCGTATCAGCAAACCTGCTCAGCCAGGACTCTATATTCATAATGGTAAGAAAGTAATCATCAGAAAATAATAGCAGATTATGAAAAAAACAATAAATTATGGTCTCTTGATGTTGGTGATGCTCTTCAGCATGGCATCCAACATCTTTGCAGACAACAAATATGGTCTTAAAGACAAGATTCAGGATGGTGTCATCCTTCATTGCTTCGACTGGACTTTGGCTGATATTCAGGAAGAAATTCCTAATATCGCTAAGGCAGGCTTTACTGCCGTTCAGACATCTCCAGTTCATGAAAGAGCAGGTAAAGGCTCTGTATGGTATGATGTTTATCGTCCATACGACTTTAAGATAGGTAATGGCCTTGGTACTGAAGCTGACCTGAAGGCTCTCTGTGCTAAGGCTCATGAGTATGGGGTTAAGGTGATTGTGGATGTTGTTGCCAACCATACCGACCATCCTAACGTGGCAGAACGCTTGAAGGACGAGAGTCTTTATCATGAACGATTTGGTGTGGGTAACTGGAACGACCGTCATCAGGTGACATTTGGTATGATTGGTATGTGGGACCTTGATACCAACAATCCTACTGTTCAAGCCATTATCAAACAGTACATACAGGACTTGAAGGCCTGTGGCGTGGATGGTGTACGTTGGGATGCTATCAAACACATCGGTTTGCCTTCAGAAGGTGACTCCTTTATGAAGAATGTGGTGGATCAGGAGATGTACAACTATGGTGAGATTCTTGATGGGACTGGTGGTAATGACAACACTCTTTTCCCAGAGTATCAGACCTACATGAGCATTACTGATAATGGTTATGGTAACGGATTTGCCAATTCCTTTGCCGGTGGTTCTATCAACGGGTCTGTAGGTAATTTCAATCAGAGAAATGCAAAGACAGAAAAGTTGGTTTATTGGGGCGAAAGCCATGATACTTATGCCAACGATGGTGGTGAATCAAAGGAAAAGAGCCAGAATGTTATCGACCGTGCGTATGCTGTTGTAGCTGGTAACAATGGAGCTACCGCTCTTTATTTCTCCCGTCCTGCTCAGAAGGCAAAGAATGATATCAGATTTGGTGATAAGGGAAGTGTTCACTTCAAAGATGCCGAAGTAGCTCAGGTTAACCACATGCACAATGTTTGTGCCGGTGAGCCTAACTATTATGTAAAAGGCAATGGCGTTTGTGCTCAGGTTCGCAAGAGTGGCGCTATTATCGTATTGGGTAGTGGTTCCGACCGTGACGTGACTGTAGCCAATGGTGCTGGCGACGGCAAGTGGCTCAAGTCGGGTACTTATAAGGATATGGTAAGTGGTGGTGCTTTCACCGTAAATGCTTCTACTATCTCTGGTCATGTTGGAGAGTCGGGTATCGCTGTTATCTATCAGTCTGGTCCTATCGTACTGACTCCTGAGGTTCTTTTCGATCCTGCTGATGGCACAGCCTTCTCTGATGAGGCGCTCACCGTGACAGCTACTCCTTTGAATGCTGTTTCTGCCTGGATTCAGGTGAATGATGGTGCTAAGCAGGATTTTACTGCTGCCAAGCAGTTTACTGTAGGTGCTGATGTTGCCTATGGTAAGAATGTCACTATCACTTGGGGTGCAACTGACAAGGAAGGCAAGACAGAAACAGGTTCGGTAACTTACAAGAAAGTGAAGGCTTACGTTCCAGCCTTGGGCAAGGCTGACGAAATCTCCTGTTTCTTGGAGACATCCAATACGGCAGCAGCCGTATATGTATGGAATGACAAGGTTAGTCCTGTAATTCAGCATGCTGGTGCATGGAATGATGCTATCAATAAAAAGTTGCCTCTTGTAGGTAAGAGTGTTTCTGGAAAGAATGTCTTCAAGTGGACTTATGATGGCACCGAGACAAGTGCTCCTACTCAAATCATTTTCTTGGATGGTAATGGAAATAAGATAACTGCTGACGTGGAGTTTGTCAACCACGGCTACTATGTTGACGGAGCATACAGCACTACTGTTACCAAGGTACATGAAGATGAGATCGTTGATCCAGAGTATGTTTACTTCGATAACGCTTCCAACTGGAAGAATGTTTATTGCTACTTCTATAATGGCACAACCTCTTCTGCTGCATGGCCAGGTGTTAAGATGACTTTCGATGCATCTGCTTCTCATAATGGTAAGACAGGTTGGTATAAGGTTCAGATTCCTGCAGCATATCTCAAGGCAAAGTTCTTTGTAAACAATGGTACTGCCGGTACTTCTATCAACGGCAAGAATGCCTCTACTGAACAGGTAGTGAAGTAATTCTTCAGGTAAACATATATATATAATAAGGTGTAATAGATGAATCGAGCAGAGCTCTTAGATGGCAGCGCCATCTAAGAGCTCTTTGTATTTGGCGATAGCATCAGCTATTTCGCTTATTTTGATGAATTCATCGGCAGAATGGGAGCGGGAAGATTCGCCAGGACCCAGTTTGAACGAAGGGAAATGCATCAGAGACTGGTCGCTCAAGGTAGGACTGCCGAAAGGTTTCATCCCCATGGCTACACATTTCCTGATAAGAGGATGCGCCGGGTCGATGCGGGATGACTTCAGACGGAAACTGTGAGCCTTGACCTCGCTCTTCAGGTGCTGGCAGATAAACTTGTAAACCTCCTCGTTGTCATAGAACTCGTTGGTGCGGATATCTACAAGCATCGTACACTTATCCGGAATCACATTATGCTGGGTTCCGGCATTCACTACGGTCAGCGTCATCTTGGTAGGTCCCAGGAACTCGCTCACCTTCTCAAACTTATAGTCACGAATCCATCGCATATCATCCAGAGCTTCGTAGATGGCATTTACTCCCTCGTTGCGGGCAGCATGACCGCTTTTGCCATGAGCAATCACATCCAGTACCATCAGTCCCTTTTCTGCAACAGCCGGGTTCATGCCGGTAGGTTCACCTACGATGGCAAGGTCAATATGAGGAAGTAAAGGCAGGGCACGGGTGATGCCATCCTTTCCCGACACCTCTTCTTCGGCGGATGCCAGATAGATGAGATTATACTGCTGAGGCTTTGCGGTCAGCATTCGGAATATCTGGAGGAGCGAACAGAGTCCGCCGCCGCAATCGTTGCTGCCCAAACCGTAAAGTACACCCTCTTCTATATCCGGTGAAAACGGGTTGCGTGTCCACGAAGCCACTGGCTTCACGGTATCGATATGGGCATTGAGCAGCAGAGTTGGTCGGCTCTCATCATAGTGAGGGTCGATAATCCAGATGTTGTTCGCCTCACGATGAGGCTCAAAGCCATAACTGCGGATGGTCTGCTCCATGATGTCGGCAGCCTCCTTCTCGTTTCTACTTACTGATGGGGTGGAGATGAGCTTTTTCAGCAAATCCACGGCATCACTTACATATTCTTCTTGTATCATCATAATCTCCCTATTCTTTGATTTTGGGGCAAAGATACGAAAAAAAGAGCAGATAAAGTGGAAAAAATATCTTTTTATTTTGTGTTCTTAACAAATTCTATTATCTTTGCATCAGAATATAAATATAAGCTTATGCAGATTAATAGTCATCTTTCGGTACTGGTACATGATCTCGCCAAGAAATGGGGAGAGAAAACTGCTTTAACTTTCAGAAAGTTTGGCAGCGACCAGTGGCAATCGGTTTCATTCAACCTCTTTTCCTTAAGAGTTAAACAAGTGAGCAATGCCCTCCTGAATCTTGGGGCTAAACCTCTTGACAAAATCGCTGTCTTCTCGCAGAACTGTGTGCATTATCTGTACACCGACTTCGGTGCATACGGTATCAGAGTTACCTCTGTGCCTTTCTATGCCAACAGCAGCGAGCAGCAGATTCAATATAT
>ULSN01044792.1_pt1 | contig 14967 bp, 9 predicted proteins | sample 1956771 | NCBI WGS metagenome assembly ULSN01 (sample SAMEA4835709, study PRJEB28245) | human gut metagenome | biome: gut microbiome; material: fecal sample | place: Denmark | collected 2008
CAGCGACCAGTTCCTGCAGGAGTGGGGGGAGCTGAAATTATAAGGGCATTTCAAAACCCTTGACAGCACATCTAAAACAGGCCCCGCCATGCAGCATTTCAAGCTGTACGGCAGGGCCTGTTCTGTTTCCTTCTACCGTTCCAAAAACTTCCGGAACGCGGCCCTTACGGCGGCCTCACGGCTGCGGGGGATGGGCACGCGGGCGCCGCTGCGCATCCACAGTTCACCGGCGGAGAGCTGGGACGCGGCGGCGAGGTTCACCACATAGGAACGGTGGGGCTGCAAAAAGCGTTCGTCGGCCAGCAGAGGCTTTGCCACCTCGGAAAAGGGCACCCGCAGCGAAAGGGAGGCCACGTCCTCGCCGCTGGCAAGATGGAAGTGGACGATGTGGTGGGTGCACTCCAGATATTCGATGTCCGCGAAGGGCAGGGCCCGCAGCCCCGCCGCCGTCGTGACCGGGATAACCGGGCCATACTCCGGCTCGGTGGCGCGGTCAAGCAGGGCGGTGAGCTGTTCGGGCCGGAAGGAAATTTGCAGATACTGCATCGCGTCTACCCGGAACGCCTCGTAAGCGTAGGCCGGGGTGCGGGCGAAGAAGGCCAGCGGAGCGCGCACCCCGTGCTGGCGCAGCTGGGCCGCCGCCTGTAAGCCCTCCGCCGGGCCGGAAGCCGTCAGCTCGATGAGATACAGCTCGTACCGGGTGCCGCCGGCTTCCTGACGCAGCAAGTCGGCAGCGCTTTCCAACTGCTCCACGATGCACGCATCGGCGCGGCGGGCATAATATTCAAGGCAGTGCCGCTGCACCCGCCCCCGCAGCACCGGGTCCGGGCTGCAAATCGCGATATGAAAGATCATTTTCCAAGCCCTCCTTCGGCGAGCGGCCCCCGGCGCTTGCATTTTGCGCCGCGGGGGAGTATAGTTACAACAAAAACGATGAAAGGAGACTCCTCTATGAATCAGCCTCTCGTCAGCATCATTCTGCCCGTTTACAATGCCCAGAACCATCTGGCCCGGTGCGTGGGGAGCATCTGCGCCCAGACCTACCGGAACATCGAGATCATCATCCTGAACGACGGCTCCAAGGATCAGAGCCTTCCCGTCTGCGAGGAGTTCCGCCAAAAGGATCCCCGCATCCTGCTGGTGGACAAGGCCAATTCCGGCGTATCGGACACCCGCAACCTCGGCCTGAAGCTTGCTTCCGGCAAATACGTAGAGTTCGTGGACAGCGACGATTACCTTGACCCGGACTTCACCGAGCGCCTTGTGGCCGCTGCCGAGGAGAACGAAGCCGATTTCGTCATCGCCCCCTACAAGATGGTCATCCCGGCAGGAGCCTCCAAGCCGGAACAGGTGCTGGATAAGATCCAAGACGAGCTGGGCGTCATGAGCGTTGCCCGCCCGCCGGAAGTGCGGGAGTATGGCTTCCTGCCCGCCGGGGTCTACGACAAGGACACCTTTGCCCTCCGCCTGATGGACAAGCCCGCCTCCTATTTTTACAGCGTGCTTTGGAACAAGCTCTACCGCCGCGATATCCTGACCGGCAACGACATCCAGTTCGTCAGCGAGATGCGCTGGGCCGAGGACCTCGTGTTCAACCTGCGGTACATCCAGTACGCCGAGCGGTTCGTCGCCATCGACAAACCCGGTTATTACTACGTCCAGAACCCCCAGAGCATCTGCCACACCCAGATCAACGCAGCCACCATCGTGCAGAACAAATTACAAGTGTTCCGCTACTACAAAGACCTCTACACCCGCCTTGGGATATACGAGGAGGTGCGGCCCCAGCTCTACAAGTTCCTTGTGGACATCGCCGAGAGCACCTACCCCTCCGGCCCCTTCAAAAAGGCCATCGACGAAGCAAAGGCTTACTGGAAAGAACATCAATCGGAGAAATAATAAATAGAAAAAGAGGCTGTTGCACAACTCCTTCCGTCATCGCTGGCACGGCAAAGCCGTGACTGAGGGAGTTCTTTGCAACAGCCTCATTTTTGTTAGAAGTTCAATCAGTCCCCAATGGCTGCGCACTTCTTGGCCAGCCAATCACGCTCTTCCTCGGTCAGGCGGGGGGCGAGCTTGGTGAAGACCTCCCGATGGTAGGCGTTTAGCCATGCGATCTCGTCCTTGTTCAGCACGCCGGGCACCACGGGCGAGGTAGCGATGGGTACGAAGGTCAGCGGACGGAAGGCGAGGAAGGTGCCGTACTGGTTGTCGGCCTTGTGGTAGCACTCCAGCTCGTTCTCAATGCGGATACCGACCACACCGCTTTCGTAGACGCCCGGCTCGTCGGTGACGACCATGCCCGGCTGGAAGACGGTGGTGTTGCGGCCGTTCAGCGCGTGGGGGCCCTCATGGACATTGCCCACAAAGCTGACACTGTGGCCGGTGCCGCAGCGGTAGTTGATGAGGTGCTGCCACAGCGGCTCGCGGGCGATGGTGTCCAGCATATGACCATCGCAGTAGTTCAGCCAGACGGCCTTTGCGATGTCGATGTGGCACTGCAAAGTCCAAGTATAGAACAGCTTTTCGTCCTCGGTCAGCTCGCCCAGCGGGTAGGTGCGGGTGATGTCGGTGGTGCCGTCCATGTAGGTAGCACCGCTGTCCACCAGTAAAAAGCCCTTCTTTTCCAGCTTGGCGTGGTCGGCTTCGGTGGCGTGGTAGTGCATCATGGCCGCATTGCCGCCGTAGGCTGCAATGGTGCCGAAGCTCTCCACGATGAACTTGTCCTGTGCGGAGCGGTACTTGTGGAGGATCTCGTCCACGGTCAGCTCCGTCAGCTCTTCACCGGCGGCAAGGCGCTCTTCCAGCTCTTTCTGGAACCGCACCATGGCCACGGCATCCCGCAGATGGGTCTCGCGGTTATGGGCCAGTTCCGTCTCGTTCTTAACGCCCTTCATCGGCAGCAAGGGATCGGCCTCATCCTTGACGGTCAGGGCCGCATTGTTGCTCAAGGTCTCGTAGACGGCGTAGTTGACGGAAGCCGGGTCGGCCAGCACGGTCTGCGGCTCAGTCTCGGCGGCGAGGAAGCCCAGCACATCGTCGTATTCGGCGATCTCGACGCCGTTCTCCTTCAGCTCAGCCGCAGCCTCTGCGCCCAGACGCTTGGTGTTGATAAAGAGGACAGCGCGATCCTCCGTGACGTAGCAGTAGGCCATGGCATACGGGGTGCACTGGATGTCCATGGCGCGCAGGTTCAGCAGCCATGCCAGATTGTCCAGCTTGCCCACCAGCTGTGCGGTGCAGCCCAGCTCCTTGAGCTTTGCGCGGAGCTGGCCCAGCTTCTCGGCGGGGGAGAACCCTGCGTACTCCTTGCTCAGGATCCAAGCGGGAGTCTCCGGCAGGGCGGGGCGGCCCTCGGTCCAGAGCTCATCTTCCAGATTCAGGGTCTTGATGGTGCCGTGCTTGGCGTCCAGCGCCTTCTGGACGCTGCGCACCAGATGGCAGGAAGCGGTCAGACCGCACAGGCCCAGCACCCCGCCTTCGGGCAGAGCATCGGCGCAGTACTGCTCCACGGTGGGCACACCCGGCTCACCCATCCGCTCCAGCTCGATCTCGGTGCCCGCGATCTCCTTTTCCGCCTGCACGAAATAGCGGCCGTCGGCCCAGATGGCGCTCTTGTCCTTCGTAACGACGAAGTTGGAGTTCTCGCCATGGAAGCCGGAGAAATAGGTCAAGGAGGTGTAGTGGTCGGGCAGGTACTCGCTGGAATGCGGGTCGCCCACCGGAATGAGATAAAGGTCAACGCCGTTGGCGTCCATGGCGGCGCGCAGGGCAGCCAGACGCTCAGGAACCGTGTTCATGCTCATAATAAAAAGCCTTCTTTCTTACATCTGCCGGAAAAACGTCCGGCGGCGGTGATTTGCCGCTTCTTATTGTATCATTCCGGCGCGCGGATTGCAATTGCTGCGCGGTTTTTCTCAGTTGCTGCTGGCGGCCGGCAGTTCCGGCGGGGTGGTGCCGTCGCTTTGGGGCGGCTGGCCCTGCGGCATCTGCCCGTCCGAAGGTGCCCCGTCCGGCGGCGTCATGCCGTCCGGTCTCTGCCCGCCGCTGCCGCCGGGGCCTCCATTGCCGCCGAACCGGGTATCAGCTTCACCGGTCTTGGCCGTGGCGGTGACGGCGGACTGGACACTGTAGCGTCCCTCCGCCGTCAGGGCTGGGCTGGAGTAGAAGAGGAAGGCCGCGTCGCAGAGGGCGGTGCTGTCCAGCACGCTCTTGCCGCTTTCGTCCGCAATGGAGAACGCCGCGCCCCCGGCGAGGGAAAGGCTGCTGTCCCGCCCGCCGCCGAAGATAACGTAGGGCTGAGACGCGCTGATGGAAAAGCCCATGCCCGCGCTGCCGCCTGCGGCCAGCACCGTGCCGCCCGAAATCGTGATGCGCCCATCGGCATCCAGCGGCTGATTGTCGGCGGCGTTGGCGGTCCAGACCGAGATGTCGCCGCCCGTGATGGTCAGGGTGCCGTTGGAGTCAAAGCCGTCGCCCTCGGAGGAATAGGCTTTGATGGTGCCGCCGGAGATGTTTATCTCGAAGGCATAGTCGCCAAGGTCGGAGTTGGCGGCGTTCAGGCAGTCGTCGGTGGAGGTGATGTCCATATTGCCGGAGTATATGTTCAGGACGGCCCCCTCCAAGCCCTCGCAGCAGGTGGAAACGGTGATGGCGGGGCCGGTGGTGCCCTCCGCACCGATGTTCAGTTCCATGTCGCAGTGGATGGCATCTTCCCCCGCCGCGATGGTCAGGTTTCCGCTTTCCACCTTGAGCCGTTGCTCCGCGTTGATGGCATCGTTCACCAGCGCCTCGATGTTCAGCGTCAGCTCCCGGATGGTCAGGCTGGCGTCCCGGTCGTCCAGCGCGGTGCCGGATTTGATGCCGTTCTTGCCCAGTGCGTTCACGGTCAGCGCACCGCCGCCGCAGAGGACGACCTGCGAGCCGTCCTTGCACTTGACCACTGCCTTTTCGGCGTTCTCGTTGTCGGCGGCATTGTCCGGGTCGTTGGCCTCACTGTCGGTCAGGGTATTTTCCGTCCCATCCACCACCGCGATGGTCACCCCGGTGGATTCGCCGCAGACGATGGGGGCGGTGTCAGCGCTGGTCAGGGTCAGGCCGTCCAGCAGCAGCACGACGTCCTCCGTCCGGGCTTCCACCTTCACCGAGCCGTCCGCACAGCTGCCGGACAGGGCATAGACGCCCGCACCGCTCACCGAGAGAGCGGTTCCCTCCACGGCAAGGCCCGCCGCGTCCTCCGGGCTGACCGTGATGCCGCCGTCCGAGAATTCCACCGTCACCACTTCATCCGGCGTGTAAGCGAGGCTCCCCGCCGCAAGGCGGTCCGATTTTGCCTTCCCCGTGCCGCCGCACGCCGCCAGACTGCCCGAAAGGGTCAGCGCGCCAAGCGCCTGTAAAAAGCTTCGCCGGGAAATTTTCGTGCTCTCTGTCAAACAGGTCTTCATAACCAAGCCTCCCTCAAAAATGCAACGCGATTTAAGTGTGCTCATTCTACACCGCAACTATGGAAACTTCGCGGGAAAGCTGTGAAAAAGCAGGAGCATTTTCGTGAAAATGGGGTGAAATCAGGTCCTTCCAGAACGCCAAAATGCCCGCCGGGTTCGTCCCGGCGGGCATTTTAATTATGGAGAAACAAGAGAAAAAGCCCCGCCATCCGGCGGGGCTTTCGGCGGGCTCAATCGTCCGTTTTCTGCTCCATATCCAGCTCCGGCATCAGCTCGTCGCTGATGACCGTCAGCATCTGCTCCAGCTTGTCCACATCCTCGGCGGGGAAACGATCCCGCACCCGCTCCACCACGGTGTGCAGATAAGAGTAGCTGATGTTGTAATATTCGATATACTTCTTGGTCGGGCGGAGGTGGTATTCGCGCCGATCCTTGGTGGACTGGATCTTCTCCACGTAGCCCTTCCGAACCAGACTGCCGATCTTATACGCCGCGTTCGGGGTGGAGATCTGCATCATGCGGGAAAACTCCGCGATGGTCGGCTCGCCCATCGCCATGATCCCCTCCATGCAGAAGGACTCTACCGTGGTCAGCGTGGCCTCGCGGGTGGCGAAGCGCTGAAACACGTTCTGGTAGAAGTGCAGCTTAAATTTAGTATAGACGTCATTGAATGCTTTTTCCAGCATGGTGCGGCTCCCTTCGATTCCCTCAATTTCTTTTAGTATATCATATTTTTGCCCGAACGCAAGCGAAAAAGGGGCTGCTGCGCAAAAAGGGGCTGTTGCAAATAACTCCCTCAGTCACGGCCTCGCCGTGCCAGCTCCCTCTCGGAGGGAGCCTTGGCGTAACGGCAAGCTGTGAAAGCCTCCCTCATTGAGGGAGGTGGCATCGCGTCAGCGATGACGGAAGGAGTTGTGCAACAGCCCCTTGCCATTTATGGGGGACTCCCTCAACGAGGGGGCTGGCCTCGGAGAGGACTGGGGAAGTTACTTCATCAGCTTCTTGAGCTTGAGCCACGCGCCGAACACGTCATACTTGGTAACGTAACGGTCGGGGTCAAAGCGGGAAGCGTCGCTGTCATCGGCGGGCTTCACAAGGCCGTTGTCGATGGCCCAGCGGGTCGCCTTCTGCAGCTCGATCTCCTCTGCGGGCACATCGCTGTACAGGCTGGGCAGAGCCGCTTCGGGCTTGCCCGCCGTCTCCCACAGCAGCACCACCAGCTCACGCCGGTTGGTGGGCACCGCCACACCCTTCGGCAGGTTCAGCTGCAAGTAGCTGTCCACGCCAAGGCTCACGCCCTGCCACACCAAGATGCCAGCCGCTGCGCCGCCCACAGCCACCGTTGCCATGGTGCCCAGCGTCGAGGGCCCATCGTCCTCGCCCGGCAGCTCGGAGGAGCGGTACTGCGCCTCAATGGTGATGTCCGCTTCCGGCATCGTAAAGCTCATGTGGGGGTCGTGCAGCATCACGCTGGGGTCACCCGTCAGCGTATCCTTGACGCCCTCCGGGAAGCGGATGCTCCACACGTCAAAGGTCATGCCCTCCGGCACTTCCGACTCGTCCACGTCCACCGTCAGTTTAATGCCCTTCGCGATACCTTCCACCTTCGTCTCGCCGTTGATCTTGCCGCCCTTGACGGTAACGGTGTAGGTCTTGGGCTGGTCGTCGGGGTTCGGGGTGGGATTCGGGTCAACGGGGTCAGGGGTATCCTTCTCATAGTTTGCCTTCAGCGACACTGCACCGTCAGGCATTCCAAAAGTCAGCGGGTTTGCTTTCAGCTTTTCTTCGCTCAGACTCAAAGTGCTCTCTTCCACCGTCCACTTGGTGAAGTGATAACCGGTCTTTGCCTTGGCTGTCACTTTGATTTCTGCATTGGCTTCAAATTTACCGCTGATATTTGTTTCATCGTCGCCAATGTAGCCGCCGTCAACGGTCAAGGTGTAGGTCGTAGGTGCCTTGTCCTTGTAGGTTGCCGTTGCAGTGGCCGCATGGCCGGGCATTTTAACCTTAATGGTTGTATTGGTCAACTCATAGCCAGATACCGGTTCCAAGCCACCGCTCAGCTCCCATCCGGTAAACTCCTTGTTTTCCGGTACTTTTTGCGTCAAGGTGATTTCTGCATTTTTTGCATACTTTTCGCCGTTTTCTGTCCCATGCTCATCTCCGATGATGCCATTCACAACCGTCAGGCTGTACGTCTTCTTGCGGCTGTTTGCGGTCAGCGTCAGCGCATTGCCCGGCATCTTCAGGGTGTAAGTGCCGTCCCCGTTGGCGTAAATCGAACTTACATCAAAATCCGTTGGTTCACTTGACCAGCAGTCCAGTTCAAGCTCCTCGTCGGTAAACTTCGGCTTGATCTTAATCGTTGTGTTTTCTGTGAACTCGGTTCCTGTCATACCAACAAGCACCGCATTCACCAGCGTTAGCTTATAGGTCGGCTGTTCAATGGTCAGATCAAACGAGTCAGTATCACCGATATTCTGCGTCCACTGTGCGCCATCCGGGGCGGTGACCGTCACCTGAGTAGGAAGCGAATCATTGGCTTTTTTCGAAAGCTTAATCGTCGGAAGCTTTCCAGACGCATCTGCGATCACATAGAACTCGTTGACCGACATCTCGAACGGGTTCTTCTGCAAGCCCGCATATGCGGTTTCGCCATCCGAATAATTCAGGTCTACCGTCCAACAATCGGTCAGCCCATCGTTCGACGCAAACAGACAGCCAGAAAGCGTTCCCGTGCTGCCCGGTTTTTTCACGAAGATGGAATTGCTGATTTCTCCGTTATTGATAACCGTTACGCTGGGATTCCCAAAACAGCAGTTTGTGATCGTGCCATTGTTCGTCACCGTGGCATTACTGCCCACAACCGCAGCATTCGAAAGCTTCGCGCCGCTCCCAACAACAACGGAGCAGTCGATTCTCGTGTTGGCATCCGCAGCAAATGCAAACGCACCGCTCAGCGTCAGGGTGTCGTTGATGTACGTCCAGCCGTCGCCCTTACAGCCGACAACTTTGCCGTCCTCATAAACTGGCTCACGGTTGGTTGTAACGGGTTCGCCATCCACAATTACCAACGAAGTCTCGTATGCTTCGTACGTTGCCGTCAGGGTCACATTGCTCGTGGGCATTTGGAAGGTAAGGGTCTTGTCCGTCAGGTTAATTTCCTTGTCATCCGCACCCTTGAGCGTCACGTCGTCGCTGGCCGTCCAGCCCGCAAAATACTTGCCGCTTTCCGGGGCGGCAGCTGTTACGGTCACAACGGTGTCTTCTGCGAGGGTAGCAGGGGACTCCTTCGTTTCCTCACCGACCTTGATCGTGCCGTTCGTCACGGTCAACGTATACTTTACCGCATCGTTCAGGATCACATCACCAGAGGCGGGTGCTGTAAAGGTATAATAGTCGTCCGATTCCTTCGTGATCGCATAGCTCTTGTCACCGTTGACATTGGTGATTGCTGCTACCGTTCCGCTTGCGTCGAGGATGCTCACACCAAGCTTCGGTGTATTGGTAAAGTAAAGCATTGTGCCTGTTACCGGATACTTTCCGGCCTCTTCCAGCCGCGCTGTGATCGTGTTCGCACCATTTCGGGTCGTCAGACTGCGCACACTCGAAAGCACATTATATTTTTTGCTGAACAGGCAGGACACATAGTTTTCTCCGCCCGCCAGCTCATCCACATTGATCGTAGAGTTGCTGATGGTACCGACATTATACAGTCGACTTCCCTTGAAATAGCACTGCTTTGCATTGCCGCTATTCGTAACAGCTCCTTCAAAGACCGCGTTTGTAATGGACGCATTATTCAGCGCCGTATCGCCGCCCTCAATCACGACAGTATAGTTACTATTTACAGTAGCGCCATTCAGATTGAGTTTTGTGCCTTTCAGGATCGTCAGGACTTTTCCACTGCTCAGCGTCCAGCCGGTGCCCTGATAGCCGCCCACGCCGTCGGGTTCACGGTCAGTCGTTATAACATCGCCGCTCCCATCGAACGCCAAGGTCTTATCATAATCCTTATAGCTGGCCTTCAAATGCACTTCATTTGCGGGCATTTTGAACATCAATTCACGATCGTTCAAGCCGTTTTGACTTGTGATGCTGCCTTCTGGCAGGGTCGTGCCATCTTCCAGCGTCCAGCCCGCAAAATACTTGCCGCTTTCCGGGGCGGCAGCCGTTACGGTCACAACGGTGTCTTTTTCAAAGCTGCCGCTCTTTGCATTTTCATCAATCGTACCGGTCATGCTGGTGATCGTGCCGCCGTTTACGGTCAACGCATATACATCCTTGGTCTTGTGCAGCGTTACTGTTGCACCGTTTTCAACCTTGCCCGGATTTAAGGTATAAGTGCCCCCCAATAACGTTGCACCTTTCCACTGGCTCAATTTAATTTGAGGATCATTATTCACCGTGACAGACCAATTGTCCGGTCTGATCTCGTCGCCATTAACATCTTTACCTGCCACGCTGATTACAGGTTTATAGGTGTCACTGGGTACCACATACGCAGAGGGGATTTCCGTCTTTAAGCTATCATAATACCAATCCTTGACAAAAGTCAGCATTCCGTTTGGTGCACTGCTTGTATCCACTTTCAGCGTATAACCAGCCGAAATTGTCCCTTCTCCTGTAGGCTTATTTACAAACACACCACCCGTGATTGTACCAGTAGTATTTGAAACCGTTTTCTCAAAGATACCGCCAGAAATCGTACCATTATTCCAAACATCATTAGCGAATGTACCGCCGGACACAGTAGCTCCATTGATTACGACATAACACGCTACGGCTTTGTTGAAGCTCGTGGTGTTTGTATTCGCCGGATTATAATGCGTAAAATCCCACGTTCCACCGGTCAGGGTCAGGGTTCCGGGGGTGCCATAGACTCCCTCGATATACTCCCAATTCGTGCCATAATAAACCGTTGACATGTCCTCCGCACGAGACTGCGCATTGCTGATATCCGGCGTACCGTCCGATTTCATATTCAGCGTCGTGCTGTAATATTTTGCCGTCAGCGTCACATCGCCCGCTGGCATCGTAAACTTTGTGGGGTTCGTGGTCAAACTGTACCCGTCAGCAAAACCAGTTGGCGTTGTGGTACCTTCTGCAACCTGCCACTCCTTAAAAGGTTCCTCCACTAAACTACTTGCTGTAACCGTCACATCAGTCTTTTCCGGAATTTGTGCTTCGGTGGTATTGTAAAGATTCCAATCCACCTTCATATTTCCGCCAATCACTTCCAGATTGAACGGTTTATTCAGTTTCACATCGCTCGCGGGCATAGTAAGCTGAACGGTCTTCTTATCACCACCAACATAGCTGCTGTCGCAATTTTCTTTGCCAACCGGCTTTCCATTGATGTTGGTGATCTCCACCAATTTTTGCCAACATTCACATAATCCGAAATTTCAGCAGTTTTGATTTCGATTTTTCCATCGCTGCTACTGTATTGGCTTCCCTTATTGTTGTAGGCTCTAATTTGAAAGTCCGTTCCGTCTGCCGCACCACTTGCAAAATTGTTAAACACACCGCCCGTGATAGTGCCTCGTGTGTGCCCACTATCGTAAGAAATCGAACTCATGAACACGCCGCCGGTAATCATCGCTTGGTCGTTGTTATAGACCGAATTCACACCACTCTTGCCACCTGTGAACAGACCACCGCTGATCGTACCATAGGTGTTTTCCGACGATTCATCCAGACTCGCGAGCCCATGAGCGCCCAGTCTTCCACCTGTATTCTGGACAGTACTGTCAAATACACCATCGGCAATCGTACCTAAGTTAATAACTGGTTTTTTATAGGTTCCGTCTTTGACTATACCAGCATTATTGACATAGCCCGCGAAATTGCCGTCCGTTACGACAACACCCTTACCCACCGTAACATTACACTTTACTTCGGCCAAATTATCCCCCGAAAAATCTGCGGGCTTCGCATAGGTGAAATCCCATGTACCCTTTTCTAGTACCAGCCGGTCATACCATGAGTAATATACCCAGCCATCGCCTTTGTAGCCATAGTTATAGGTGTCTTCCGAAGACTCATCAAACCATTTACTTGGATCTGCTACTGGTTTGCCATATCTCTTGCTGGCAGGGTCATTATCGATCTCTAACGGACCATCATACGTCGTCCCATTCTCCTCCGCCAGCGCCACACCCACTCCGCCGGGGGTCTGCGCAAGGGCGCTGACGGGGAACAGCGAGATCATCATGCTCAGCGCAAGAACAAGGCTGAGAATGCGCTTTTTCATAAAAGTACCTCCTCGTTTTCCGAAATTCTATCATTCTGCTATCAATATAACACATTTTGACGCATTTCGATAGAGGAGGCGTACATTCTCAGCCTTGTATATTTCAATCTTTTTCTTTTTATCGCGGATTTTCCGGGGTCAGCGCTTGCGGGCTGCAAACTTGGCGCGGATGACGCTGAGGGCGATCAGCTCCAGCGCAATGGCCACAGCCAGCAGGATCAGCGAGGTGAAAAGGCTGGCGCTGGCGCCGAGGACGATCTGGCTCAGGCCGGTGACGACGTAGCAGACCGCCGAGATGGCGGCCACGGTGATGGCATAGGGCAGCTGGGTGGACACATGGTTCACATGGCTGCAATGGGCGCCCGCCGAGGCCATGATGGAGGTATCGGAGATGGGGGAGCAGTGGTCGCCGCAGACCGCGCCGGACAGGCACGCCGCGATGGAGATGACCAGCATCTCGCCCTGCGGGAAGGCGTGGCAGACGATGGGGATCAGGATGGAGAAGGTTCCCCACGAAGTGCCGGTGGCAAAGGCGAGGAAGACCGCCACGAGGAAGATGATGGCGGGCAGCAGGTACTGCAGGGCCGCCGCCGAGCCGTTCAGCAGGTTCGCGACGTAGTATTTTGCGCCCAGCAGGTTGGTCATGCCGGAAAGGGTCCATGCCAGCGTGAGGATCAGCATGGGGCTGACCATGGCCTTGAAGCCCTCCGGGATGCAGGCCGCGAAATCTTGGAAGGTCATCACCTCGCGCACGCGGTAGAAGACGAAGGTGAACAGCAGGGCAATGCTGCTGCCCATCACGAGGCCCGCCGAGGCGTTGCAGTCCGAGAAGGCGGTGATGAAGTCCACGCCGGAGAAGAAGCCGCCGGTGTAGATCAGGCCGAAGATACAGGCCGCGATCAACACCACCACCGGCAGGATCAGGTCGATGACATGGCCGCGGGTGTCGGTGCCGTCGTCCACATCGTCGCCGTAGGGGCGGTCGTCGGTGGTGAAGAGGTCGCCGTTCAGGGCGTTGTCTTCATTGAGCTTCATGGGGCCGTAGTCGGCGCCCGTGAGCACGAGGAAGAAGATCATCACCAGCGTCAGCAGAGCGTAATAATTGTACGGGATGGTGCGCAGAAACATCGTAAAGCCGTTGATCCCGGAGCCTTCCGGCACCGAGGAGGTGACCGCCGCCGCCCAACTGGACACCGGCGCGATGATGCAGACCGGGGCCGCCGTGGCGTCGATGAGGTAGGCCAGCTTGGCGCGGGAGACCTTCTGCCGGTCGGTGACCGGGCGCATGACCGAGCCGACGGTCAGGCAGTTGAAGTAGTCGTCCACGAAGATGACCACGCCCAGCACGAAGGTCGCCAACTGCGCCCCGGCGCGGGTGTGGATGTGGGTGGACGCCCACCGCCCGAAGGCCGCGCTGCCGCCCGCCTTGTTCATCAGGGCCACGAGGATGCCCAGCATCACGAGGAAGACGAGGATGCCCACGTTGCTGGAGTCGGCCAGCTTCGCCACCATACCGCCCTCTTCATTAAAGAACAGGGTGTTCAGCGCCAGCTCCAAGTTGCCGTTGGCGTAGAGCAGCGCACCCGTGGCGATGCCCACCAGCAGCGAGGTGTAGACCTCCTTGGTGTTCAGCGCCAGCACGATGGCCACCACCGGCGGCAGCAGACTCAGCGCCGTGCTGTACACCGCGCAAGTGTAGTTCGCCGGGTCCGTGATGGTGCCGGGCGTTGCCGCCGTGCACCACAGCAGCAGCCCGAACACCAGCACCACGCCGGCCCACGATAGATTCACTTTTTTCATAAAACGATTCCTCTTCTGATTTTTTTCCCCGGCGCGGGGCAGACTATCCCCAAGAAACACAAAGGGGGTGGCCGACGCGCCGGATTATAAAGCGCTGTACTTTGAGCTGTTCCGCGCCAGCGAACAGGCCGCCCGCATCCTGCTGGAAGCCCAGCAGAAAGCGGAGGAGCAGATTATGGAGGACGACCAGCCGCCGATGCGGCTCAGCCCTTCTTCGCCTGAGCCTTCGCCGCGAACTTCGCGTCGTTCACGATGAAGCGCTCGTGCACGCCGCCGCCCACGGGGCCTTTTTCATCCTGCAGGGATACCTTAAACACCAGCTTGCGGCCTTCCACGGCGGTCAGCTCGCTTTCGCAGGTCACGGTCATGCCTACGGGGGTGGGGGCGGTGTGCTCCAGCTCCAGCTTGGTGCCCACGGAACCGCAGCCCTCGTCCAGCTCACCCGCCACGCTCATCCAGCAGGTCTTCTCGGCCAGCGCCACCAGCGCGGGCGTCGCGAAGACGTCCAGCGTGCCGCTGCCCATGGTCTTTGCAGTGTTTTCGTTCGTCACGAGCTGGCTCTGCTCGCCCTTGATGCCAACAGTCAACATAAAAATACTTCCTTTCTTCAATCGCCGCACCGGCAAATACTTTCCAGTACCTTGATAGGATACCACACTTTCCGCGCCGATGCACCTGTTTTGGAGGGATTTCTGCAATTTTCCTCTTCCGCTTTTGCCCAAAACGCGCTATGATAGGGCCGAAAGGCGGTGTCCTCTATGAGCGACTTCTGGAAATCCTACGATATCACCGCGCTGGAATACGGCGAAGGCTACCAATGCTATCCTCTTTACGGCAAGATCCATCGAATTGAGCTGGCCCTTTCGCTGCTCTTTATCGTAGGGGTCGCGCTCTGGTACAAGCGCAGCGGGGCGAAGCTGCGCCGGAAGATCTTGGTCGGTGTCACAGGTCTGCTTTTACTGGACGAAGCTGCTCTGCTGCTGGGCATGGCCTTGACCGGCCAATGGAACTGGAGCTATCTGCCGCTCCATCTGTGCAGCATCAACGTCTTTGTCTGCCTTTACAACACCCTCTTCGACCAGAATTGGTGCAAAGAGGAGCTGTATGCCCTCTGCATCCCCGGTGCGGCGCTGGCGCTGCTCTGCCCAAGCTGGCTCGATGTGCCCTCGTGGTGGACGCTCATCAATCTGCACTCCATCTCCATCCACGCCCTGCTGGTACTCTACCCGGTCCTCCTCGTCGTGGGCGGCTACCGCCCCAGCGTCCGCCGGGTGCCGCAGGGGCTGGCCTTTCTCTTCGGCTCCGCCCTGCCCATCTACTTTCTGAACAAACCCTTGTGCACGAACTTCTACTTCCTTAATAACCCCTACGGCAACGTCATCACCACGGCTTTCACCAACCTGCTGGGTGAAAAATACTATATTCTCGGCTTCCTGCCCGCCATTGCGGCGGCGCTGGCGCTGATGT
>ULSN01011083.1_pt1 | contig 14913 bp, 8 predicted proteins | sample 1956771 | NCBI WGS metagenome assembly ULSN01 (sample SAMEA4835709, study PRJEB28245) | human gut metagenome | biome: gut microbiome; material: fecal sample | place: Denmark | collected 2008
GTAGCTACGGGAGACGGCATTGCTATGGTATACCGTGCCAAAGGAGCAGTAAAGGACATGGAATTTATACAATTCCATCCCACCGCCCTCTTTCATCCGGGAGACCGTCCCAGTTTCCTCATCACCGAAGCCATGCGCGGTTACGGTGCTGTCTTAAAGAATCAAAGTGGCGAAGAATTCATGCAAAAATATGATCCACGCCTGTCATTGGCCCCACGTGATATCGTAGCACGTGCCATTGATAACGAAATGAAGCAGCGCGGTGAAGATCATGTATATCTGGATGTGACGCATAAAGATCCGGAAGAAACAAAAAAACATTTCCCCAATATTTATAAAAAATGCCTCAGCCTAGGCATTGATATTACTAAGGACTATATTCCTGTGGCTCCGGCTGCTCATTATCTGTGCGGAGGTATCAAAGTCGATCTGGACGGACAGAGCAGCATCAACCGTTTGTATGCCATCGGCGAATGTTCATGTACCGGTCTGCACGGAGGTAACCGTCTGGCTTCCAATTCGCTGATAGAAGCAGTGGTTTATGCGGACGCGGCAGCCAAACATGCACTAAATGTACTCGACCGGTATGACTTCAATGAGGATATCCCCGAATGGAACGATGAAGGAACCATGAACAATGAAGAACGGGTACTGATAACCCAAAGCATGAAAGAGGTGAACCAGATTATGGAAGCTTATGTAGGTATTGTGCGCAGTAATACGCGATTAATCCGTGCTTGGAACCGATTGGATATTTTATATGAAGAAACCGAGCGTCTTTTCAAACGCTGTAAGGCTTCACGCGAACTTTGCGAACTGCGTAACATGATTAACATCGGGTATTTGATCACCCGTCAGGCAATGGAACGGAAAGAGAGTCGCGGACTGCATTATACGATTGACTATCCACATGCCGCGGCAGAGAAGAAATAAGAAACTGATTTCAGAATCCACCAAGAGGGTGTGCCAAAAGGTCTAAATAATAAACATGGCTTTTGGCACGCCCTTTTTTTCGACCCAGTAGAAATCTAGCGGGGAGTAATAAAGAATTTTCTTTCAAGCGCATAACTTACCTTGAACATCTTCTTTCTATTAAAAACTTTATTTCCTTTGTTCCTTCAGGAAGAATAGACTATCTTTGTTGTATTGGCATCCGGATACGAACTAAAGACAACAGAAGCAATGATGGAAAATATAAAAGAAATCCCCTATGGCATTGCCAACTTCGTGGAAGTGGCAGAGCAGAACATGTACTATGTAGATAAAACCATGTATCTGCCTTTGCTGGAAAAACAGCCCCGGAACCTGTTCTTTATCCGTCCCCGCCGCTTCGGCAAGAGTATCTTTTTGAGTATGCTGCGTGCGTATTATGACATAGCACAAAAAGAAAAGTTCCAGAAACGCTTCGGCAATCTATGGATAGGCAGCCGCCCCACCCCCCTGCAAGGAAAATTTCAGGTGGTGTATCTTGATTTCTCGCGCGCCAGTGGCGGAAGCGGTTCACTGGAAGAAAATTTCAATAACTATTGCGGCATGGTGATGGACCTGTTCGGCAAAGTGTATGAGCCTTATTATTTTCCCGGATTTGCACAAAAGATGGAAGAACAGCCCGACTTTGTCAGCAAGTTGAACTACCTGAACCTGCATGCGGCTGAATCCGGAATGAAACTTTACCTCATCATCGACGAATACGATAACTTTACCAACATCGTTCTGAACGAGCAGGGAAAAGACATTTATCATGCCCTGACCCATGCCAGCGGATTCTACCGTGAAATATTCAAGAAATTCAAAGGCATGTTCGAGCGCATCTTCATGACCGGCGTCAGCCCCGTCACCTTGGACGACCTGACCAGCGGATTCAACATCGGCTGGAATATCAGTACCGACTACCAGTTCAACATGATGCTGGGATTCAGCGAAACGGACGTGCGCACCATGTTCCAATATTATAAGGATGCCGGACAGCTCCCGATCGACGCGGACATCGAAGCAATGATCCGGGAGATGAAACCGTGGTATAATAATTACTGTTTCGCAGAAGAAAGCCTGGAACGCGACCCGAAAATGTTCAATTGCGACATGGTACTTTACTACCTGCGCAATTACATCACGCTGGGCAAATCTCCTAAAGAGATGATAGATCCCAACACCCGTACAGACTACAACAAAATGAAGAAACTAATCCAGCTGGACAAGCTGGACGGCAACCGCAAGGGCGTATTACGTAAAATCACCGAAGAAGGGCAAATTATCACCAACCTGATCACCACCTTCCCGGCCAAGGAAATCGCCAAACCCGAAATCTTCCCCAGCCTGCTCTTCTATTATGGCATGTTGACCATCACTGCCACACGCGGCAGCCGCTTGGTATTGAGTATCCCCAACTATAATGTGCGCAAACAGTATTACGAATTCATGCTGGAGGAGTACCAGGACAAACGCCATATCAACCTGAACAATTTGATGGACCTGTTCGATGAAATGGCTTACGAAGGCCATTGGCGCGAAACACTGGAATTCATTGCCCATGCCTACAAGGAAAATTCATCTGTACGCAGTGCCATGGAAGGCGAGCGAAATATACAGGGTTTCTTCACCGCCTACCTCAGCGTAAACGCTTATTACCTGATGGCTCCGGAAATGGAACTGAGCCACGGTTACTGCGACCTCTTCCTCATGCCGGACCTGATGCGCTACGAGGTGAAGCATAGCTATATTCTTGAACTGAAATATCTGTCGGTGAAGGACACGGAAGAGAAAGCCCGGACGCAATGGCAGGAAGCGGTGAAACAGATTAACGAATATGCTGCCGCACCCCGGGTACGGCAGTTGGTGCAGAACACGAAGCTGCACTGTATTATCATACAGTTCCGGGGATGGGAGCTGGAGCGGATGGAAGAAGTGTAGGCCTGTTCAAAACAACATGACAGTACGGATGAAAATTCATACAGGAAGTCAATTCACATTCAGAATCACTCTTTTATAAGACTTTAGATTAGGCGTTCCATTATCTGTAAGTTCAAGTATCAAATGTAACTGTTTGCCCGGATTATCCGGTACAATTATCTCCGCCCTCTTCTCATCGGCGTGCTTTATAGCCACCTTTGTTTGCACACTGCCTGCTTCCCGATATTGCCACCATTGGTAAGACAATGAATTTTTATCAGGGTCAAATGAAGGAGAGGCATCCAGTATTATTTTTTCTCCCGGCCGGACTGTGCGTACACTTTCTCCCAATATCCGGGCAACAGGTTGATGATTTGCCTTTGAATATTCATCAGCCACGCACCAGTCGGCACGAGCCGCCCAGTCATTTTGTATAGCAGGCAACCAACGCTGGAAAGTATAATGTGAATCCGGCACACCGTTTTTCAAATCATTCCCATCTTGCATGTGATTGCCATTTTTATACTCCGGGCGTCCTCCCCATCCTCCTAATGTATAGTCTGTATGCTGTTCAAGTCCATTACGTATAAGAGGCATAAAAGAAGGAGTATCCCCCTCACTGGTATATTCCTGAGGATAGGCGGCACACAGTGGTCCGTGCCCGTTCTTAATATGGTCAGCCAACCAAGGTTTATCCATGATCTGTTGCAACTCTTTTGAATTTTTACTAAGTCTGTTCTTAAAATAATAATCCACACTCATGTAATCCCATACATATCTCCATCCTCCATCATGATCCGGTGCGCCCGATTCATAAATAATGATTTCAGGAAGATTCTGTTCTATCCATTTTCCACCGTCGTCCTGATACCAAATACAATATAATCTGGCTTTTGATACCGCTTTTGCCCATTCTGCAGCAGAATATTTCTGCTTGATCTGCCATAAGGCATTGGCCTGGGTGTTGGCTCCACCCCATGCTAAAATATGAACAGGCCTCGGATCAGAATCAAGCAATGTCCTTATGATGAGCTGTGCCCCCTCGCTATCAGACAGTAAAGGAGGCAATTTATGCAAGTCCTCTCTGTTCTCATTACCAACCGCCAAGACACTTAGCAGATATTCAGCATCGGGATAATCGGGATTATGTTTCCTCAAATTAGGCAGACATTCCGCATATTTGGCAATTTGTGATTCGATCCATTTATCTTTACTATGTCCGTCTTTCTGTACCCCATTGACTTGAACAATGCCTGCGACATCATAATCAGAAGAATACATAAGAAAACGAATCATAGAACTTTGATCGTCAATCTCACCATCCGTAGTGACAATAACCCGGGGCTTCTCCTGCTGTCGGGCAACAGCAGATAACATTGACACAAACAAAAAAACAATACAGCATAAAACAGGGGTCATTTTCATATTACAAACTGTTAAATTAGTAGGCCAACACATTCCAAAGATCTCTGATACGTTGTTCGGGGTCCCATTTGCCATTGAATGTCCACTTGGCGGTAACGCCATAAAACTCCGGAGCATTCTCCGCCTCCTTTAAATTATCGTTTAACCAGCCACTATGCCCTCCTTCACGGGTACAACCATAATAATAGGTACGTAGCCCCCACGGACAGGGATCAAGCACTTTATCCGAATAAGCATAATGAATATTCCCGTCAAGCACATTCTTCGACATTTTACATTTGATGAGATAAAACTGGGAATCATGATGATAGCGTCCTAAAAGTGTCGGTGTCTTAGCATCAAATGAAGAATTGGTAATAACCAGTTTCTTGTTCTTGTCACCTCGTCCGTCATGCCAAATCATGGCACGGCTATCACCATAAAAATGGCAGCGTGTGGCATAGCACCATCCGCGAGGACAAAGAAAATCCACACCCGGACAACGAAGATAGAGATCGGCATGATAATACATACCATTGCTTCCGGGTGCCCACAAGGAAAGGGCATCGTTTCCATCGGCCCATACATTACTGTTGATGATAATGGTACGAGTGGCACGTCCAAAAATCGCCATCTGATGGATGGTCGTATTTTCAACGGCAGTTCCGTAATTGTTGTAAACAGTCAGTCCGCTAATAACACAATCATCCGCACCTTCCTGCAACACAATGACACCATTGCCTACCGGACGTCCATGATATTCCGTGATGGCACGTGTCTGGGCTGTTTCAGCCAAGACAATCCGCGTACTGTCACGGTTTTCCCCCACCAAAACAATATTAGGCCTGTCAATAATCACTTTTTGATGATACGTTCCGTTCAACAATAAGATTTTAAAAGGTACTGTCGGAATTTCCGGAGCCTTTTCAATAGCTGCCTGAATACTCTCTCCCGGCTTTACCACCACATCAAAAGCCGTACGCTCTGCCATGGGACGACGATACATTTCAATAAGCCCGTTTTCATTCGCTCCTTTGGTTGCCAGACTGATTGCCACTTTATGCTTCGGATCATATTTGTCCGCCCATGCATTGTATATGGCAAAAAGCTCAGCCGGTCTGCTATTGTACCAACTATATCCGTTACGACGTTCTGTTCCTATTTCTTCCAAATGGCGACGTGGCAGCCCATCACGGTCACATACATACGGTTCACAATATTTCAAATCATAATAACGCGCCCAAATAGGCTTGGCTTGAGGATCTTCCACAAGACGAGTATCCCGCTCACCATTTGCCAGCACGATACGCTCGCATTTCAAACCGGTAAGTTTATACCTGTCAAACCATTTCATGGCTCCGTGAACCGCCCGCTTCACACGTGCGTCGGGTGCAGGTAATTCCATGAGCAGACGCACAATTCCGGCACTCTCCGCCGAACAATAAGACGGCAACTCATATGCACGTGCCGGTGCAGGCTTCAATGTTTCCCTATCATTCTGCTGACACCACACTGAAGGTTCTCCATCCTTTATAATTTGTGTAGCCAGTATACACTCTATTCCTTTATTAAAGGCTTTTCCCAAACGTACACACAAAGCCTTGTCTATCAAATCATCCTCATAAGGCGCTTTGTGATTCATCATATCACGCATCATATTCAATGTATTGACAATGGCATCGTCATTAAAAGTAATATGTACCTGATAACCACGCGGACCGGGCCAGAATTGCGGCCATCCTCCGTTTTCGTATTGACCACTCAGCAAATATTCCACTCCCTGAAGGAAAGCATCCCGATAACGTATATCCTTAGTCTGCCTATAAAGACGGGCTAAAAAAATCATCTGGGCAGTTGTGGCATTATTATCTATCGTAGAATCATCACGACGTGATTTATCCTTTATCACTTTAGCCAGCTCTTTATCATTCATGCGGCGGGCCATATCTATATTCTTCGGCCAACCGCCCGTACAGCGTTGAAAAGCCAATACATTTTCAGCAATCCGCCGAGCTTCATCTGTCAGAAAGAAAGAATCCTGCTCCATACGTGCTATTTGTTTCCATTCCTTAGGATACGACTCATTATCCTTTTTATGAGCTCTTTGCTGCGCAAAGGAGCCGGTTACCATGGCAAAAGCCATAAAGCCAATAAACACTTTTTTGAATGTATTTTTCATTATTCCTATATGTTTTGATAAAAACCAGCAAACAAAATTATGCGTTTTCCAATCTGAATACAGAGAATATTTGGTCTTTTTCAGGCAGATTTTGCACAGACATCATCAAACCTATACAATTTTTGATACTCTGCCCCTTTACCTATACATAAAAAAGCCTATCTATCACAGATCGGCTTTTCTATCAAATATCTGTCTTTCAAAATCCAAAGATTCTCAGAAGACATTCACATTATAATAACTATAAAACTTATCAAACCCCATTCTGCTATCTAACAGAACCATTACGCCATTTAGCCGCACCAATGTTCAACTGATAAATTTTTGACTCCATAACTTTACCTGTCTGATTGTAATACAAGTTTACACCATGCTCTCCAGCCGTACCATCAAGTGCATCTGCACGATGCATATATTGATCGTTATCAGCAGTAGCCTTATGTGGTGGATTTGGACTTACCATCAGTTCTAATGGAGAAATATCATCTACAAGAACTTCCAATGTTCCATTTAAAGTAGCAGAACCATTGTTGACCAAGGTGCCAAAATTATTTTTAGTCGCAGTCCATGGATTATTGCTAAAAATTTGTCCGTTGGATAAAAAAGTATTTGTAGAATAATTATTGTCAAAATTCAATGTCACATGTCCGGCTGTACCGTCTGCCATAGTCATTGTCTTACGGATATCAGCTCCTGCCATAGTCATCTTTCGGACATCACCGTCCTGCTTGGTCAAAACAATCAGGTTATTTTTCACCGTATAAGTACTTCCATCTGGAATATTACGCATATTGAAAATATTTCCTGCTGCACGAGTGTTCCAGTTAACCAAAGTATTGTTTTCAAACGTTATATTCCATGCCCCTCCCTTCCATGCACTCTGCTTGGTTTCACTGAAAAATGAAGGGAACGGACAATCATAGAAAGTGTTTCCACGAACCACAAAGTCCTTATATAAATTAGAATTCGCATTATTCCCGGAACCGGCAATCCATGGATAACCTCCGGCACCATTACTATAATAGCCACAGTCAAAGAACTGGTTATCCTCTATCAAGACATGATCCCAAATTTTGTAATTAGGCCCCTGCTCACGAATGAACCCACGTACCAGACGCTTGAAAGTACAATTTTTCACCACAAAACTTTCCAAATGTACAGCCATACCATTAGAAAACATATTAATGAAATAATTACCTGTAGCCGAACCCAAACCGGCAACATTATCACCATAAGTAAGAGCCATTGGACAATCGAAATCAATATCATAAAATTCGAGCATCTTCATATAAATTTCTCCTCCTTCTCCAGCTTGTGGCTGGCGCCCGAACATCAAATTCATAGAATTAACATTAGTACCTGTCATATGCATACCACCTAACAATACTTTAGCACGTTTACCTGCTGCTACATCCTCAGGACGAGTACGAAGAACAAAACCTTTGCAGGTAGTTAAATTATCAAACATACAATAAGTCTTTCCACCTTCCAAATAATAAGTCTGTCCTTCGGCTAAATTTACATCGGAAATGAAGTCTGTTAAAAGGAAATCAATACGCATTGCATTGTATTTCAGAGCAGCCTCGTGCTGTATCAAAGCATTTTGATAAGCTTCATCTGAATCAAACCGGTCACGACTTGGAGCACTTAAGTCATGAGTTACTAAAATAGGCTCTCCCGGTTCTCCGTCTGAGCGGGCAGAACAAGTATTGTAATATGCGTCCCATTTTACCTTCACATTCTCGTTGCGAACATTAATCACATAAACAGAGTTTTTCTGAAGTCCGTCAATATCTACATATCCCTTTTCAAAATCCTCATCGGTTAATTTATATTTTCTCCATTTTTCATTCACTGTTGATTCAGGATTATTAGGAGACGGATCTACTTCCAACCACTGATAAACAAAATTATCGTTAGCATCAAGCTGAAATTTTTCACGATAAATAGCCTTATCATCGTCTGATACCCCTTCTGTTACAGTTTTGAAAGCACGATTCAACATCACACGCATAGTAGTCTGTGTAGTCTTAGAAGCATCTACATAGACACAGAATGGAGTTGCATATCGATCAGAAGTGGTAATGCCCATCCATTCTGCCCACTGTCTGCCATCACCATGTCCATACCATTTGGATGCATGTGAAAAATCAGTCACATTATCATCTTTTGTTGATAACACGCGAATAGCAAAACGATAATCAGTGGAATACTGTTGATCTTTAATAACTAAATCAAGGACCTCCGGTCCTACAATGGTATCTAGTAACAAAAGACCGTTTTCGGCAGATGTACCCCAAGCATCTGCACCACCCGAAACATTTGGCTGTAGTGCCTGACGAATCTGGTAGCCCGCACAGTTATTCACTCCATACCAATAAAGATGAATATCATTGCCATTCGGTCCCTCTGCTTTACAATTATAAGCATAGTCATCCCCTTTTCCTCTATTATTATCACAAATGAACATAGTCATCCATTCTCTATCTATATTTGCCATTCCTTTCTCATCATCATCAGAACACGAAATACATGAGAAACCTGAAAATAACATTAATGCATATAAAAATATTTTTTTCATCATTCTGTCCTTTTATAAATTATTTATAGCCATAATAGTTCTTGTATACACCTGCTGAGCGTTGGATAGCCGCATTAGGATAAGGTAAAATATAACGTACAGGAGGTAAATCATTCACCTCAGGAACAGAATTACCATCCAGTGGTGATTCTGTTCCATCTTTGACCAACACAATCATTCCTTGTTCTGTATGACGAATATATCCATAGAATGAATATTTACATTGGTTAGTAGGCTCCGAATCATTGCTCCACTGATAAAATTCCGCCATCTTCCAAGTTGCTCCATCAACAGCTACCAAAGCTGTCGCTGGTTGATTAGCTGATTTGTAAGGATTATAAATATAGAGCATATCCAATATCTTATTGGGATAAGGATAGCCATAAACTTGATTTACATCCACACGCCATTCAACCGTTTGTGGAAGAACATGGTAATACATAGATTCGGGAAGATCATCCAAATAAGCACTACCATCATGTTCAGCTATATCATCTTCGAAGCCAGTAGAAGAACCGGCATTAGACATTCCTACAGAAAGATAGCGCAAAAAACTATAAACAATTTCCTGTCCATAAAGATTATTACGGACAAGATCTCTCCAGCGCATATTCTCACCCGCAAACTCCCATTTACGTTCATCAAGCACGGCTTTCAAAAAAGTTTCTTTAGAAGAAGCCACCTGAGCAATATAGGCAGAAACAACACTTTGGTCATCGAATGCCCGTGCATGGACTTGACGAAGTGACTCCTGAGCAGTGGCAGTAGGTCCTTCCAACTCATTAACAGCTTCGGCATTCATCAACAAAACATCCGTATAACGCATATAAGGGAAGTTAATACCTGTATTACTGGCACTCAAATTGGTAAACTGTCCCGCATTCGCCCATAATTTAGACCATTTATTATTATGGACAGTATAATCCGCACGAATCATACAAGAATCCTGAGTAGCATTATTAGCACTGTTACCATAATACCAAAGTCCATTAATAAAATCTCGACGCTTATCATTCTCATCGAATGAATAACGGTAAAAAGCACTCAAACGTATATCACCTTTAGATTCTCCCCATACATTCTTACCCAATGTCTTTCCTTCATTAACGGTTGATGTAGGTCCTTGGGAATACCCTGTATTACCTGTAGACTCCTTAGCAAAAGGAATCTCAAAAATAGGATCACCTTTAGCAATAATTTCAAAATTGCTTTCCTTGGTAAAAATATCTTGATAAGAAGTGCCTACAGAGTGTGTCCCCGAAGCAATAACCAGGCTAGTATATTCTTTTACGATTTGATAATACTTCTGATAATCTTCCGGACGTTTCATCACACCATAACTATTTGCATTATTTTTATCCGGATGAAGTGAATAACCTCCGGCAGTCAATGCAATACGTGCAATTAATGCCCAAGCAAACTCCTTAGACGCACGTTCTACTGTTGTTGTTGTAGTAGAAGACATCTTAGGAGCAATATCCTGCAAATCTTCAATAAGTTTATTTTGGATTTCTTCGCGATTCATTACAGGAATCACATAATTATCACCTAATTGTGAGGCTGGCAGGAAAGTGAAAGGAATATCCCCGAACATCACTACCAGATCATGATAAACCATAGCACGAAGACACTTGGCTTCGCCCAACATCTGCATAACAGCGGTATTCTCTTCATTATAAAGCGGACCAGTTTCTACACCCCGGATAAAACGGTTAGCATCTTCAATAGCTTTATAAGAAGCTCTCCAATATTTATCAATTTCGCCACCTTGATCGTCACAATCAAAACGTGCATAGCTATTATGGGTTGCTACATTACCTGTATACATCTGCATATCAACATCACTGTTCAAATTAAAAGTTTTCTGATAGGCACTGCCATAAAGATCACCTACCAAGATAGAAGCATAAACACCGTTCAACGCACGGCTAATTTCTGTTTCTTGGCTGAACACAAAGTCCTCATTGTAACTTGATGGAGAATCCACGTCAAGGAAATCATTGCATGATATTAGAGTCAAAGTTGCTAATCCTATTATTAAAGTATTTTTAAATTTCATGTGCTTTCAAATTTAGAATGTAATATTAGTACCTAGTACAAAACTGCGACTACGTGGGTAACGGTTATAGTCCATACCACAAGTTAATCCTGTCTGAATATCCACTTCAGGATCATAACCCGAATACCCAGTAATAATAAACAAATTAGAGGCTGACACATAAAAACGAGCTTTCGAAATCCCCCATTTAGAAGTCAGATTTCCAGGTAACGTATAGCCAACAGTCAAATCCTGACAACGCAGAAACGATCCATCCTCGATAAAATAGGAATGAGTTATTTTTTTTGTCACATCCGTCGGATTCCAAAGTGTCCTACCTTCGTTTAATTCACGGTACATATCCAACGAACCATCAATATAGTAACATTTGTACAAGCATTCGCCATCACCATCACGGGTATAACGCCAACCTTTGTCGGCAAATGTGGAAAGCACATTGTAGAACTTATTCTTATTGCTTTCGGATGAGGAAAGCTGGTAAGCTGTCGCATTATTCACATCAAAATCAAGCATAAAGTTGAAGTTCATGGCAAAATCAAAACCCTTCCATTGTCCGCTCAATCCAAAACCTCCCTGCACTTTTGGATTGGTATTACCTATAACAGTACGGTCATCTTCTGTGATATATCCGTCACCATTCAAATCCTTGAACTTGACTTTGCCCGGCAGAGTAGCTATGCCTGAATTAGAATCTCCTGAAATCTGATTGATTATTGTTTTTGGATGTTCCACACCGTCTGCATCCATAATAGGTGCATCTTTCGAAGTTCCGTTTTCAGCGGCCGTTGATCCCCAAGGTACTGCTTGCAAGTTATTAGTGGGATCAAAATAGAATTCATCCATTGAATATAAACCATCATATACAAAACCATAAATAAGTCCTACTTGGTCACCCACCTTCAAACAATAATCATTGTAACTTGATTTCCAACGGTTATTCTGATCCCAAATCACATTGTCTGTACCATTTAATTTATCAACTTTCATTTTATTCATACCTAAAGAAAGATTTGCGGAAAGCACATAATCCCTGCCACTGAGAATATCTCCTGATATAGTTAATTCAACCCCTTTATTAGTTACTTGTCCAATATTTTGCATCTGACTTACATAACCAGTTGCTGAAGGAATGTCCGATTTATAAAGTAAATCTTTCGTCGTATTCCAATAAATCTCCGGAGTAACAGTGAGACGACCATTAAAAAGCGTGATATCAGCAGCAAGATTACGAGTTAATGTAGTTTCCCATTTAATATTTTTATTGGCAAAAGTAGTACCCCCTTGATTACCATACCATTGCTCTCCAAACTGAGTTGCTTCTCCAAATCCAGGTCCGCCGGTAGAATTAACAGTATATAAATAACGCCACATATCATCACTGATACGATTATTTCCTGCCAACCCTATAGCTGCACGAAGTTTTAACTGATCAATCCATTTTATATCTTCCATAAACTTTTCTTCTGAAAGCACCCAAGCACCTGATACTGAAGGGAAATATCCCCATTGATTACCTGGAGCAAATTTAGTGGAACCATCAGCACGCATAGTTACAGAGAGTAAGTATTTGTGGTTATAGTTATAACTTGCCTGCCCAAAGAAAGAAGCAGTGCGATCTGGAGTCGAAAGTGATGAAGTTGACTCCTGCGGTGTACCGAATCCCATATTATCCCAAGCCTGTCCAGCCTCAAATGCACGTGGGAAATAACGATTCTTTTGGAAGTTCTTCTTATTTTGGCTATGATAAATTTCTTGCCCCAATAACATGGAAAAATTATGCTTATCTTTAATAGAAAAGCCATAAGATGCCGTGTTAGTCCAAATATATTTAAAAGACTGATCTTTCTGAATACTTGCTACAGGCAACGAATTATTTTTTGTACCTTCACCTGTCAAGGCACCCCAAAAACGATATTGATCTTTCCAGTTTAAACTAAGAGTGGCTTCTGTACGAAGCACCAATCCTTTAACAGGCTTCCATTCCAATGAAATAGCATTAGTATAGTTATAAGCATACTTATTCTGTTGATTAATGGCAATATCACTTTTCGGATTAGTATAAGTAAACAATGCTTCTTCATCAGGGTCAGCATAAGAAGGATCTATATATCCGAATTCACGTAATCCGTTAGTGGGTCTATAACGGAGTACATCAATAATACCGCCTGTACCAATATTATCACCTCCAGCTCCTTGATCACGGCGAAACGTAAATTTAGGATTGATATGCAATGTCAAATTTTTAGTTATATCAATAGCTGTCTTGATATTCAAATTGGTACGGCGCACACCCGACCCCATAATAATACCTTTATCTTCGCTTTGAGTAAGAGAAGCAGTGAAGCGCATCTTATCTGTACCTCCACCAATAGTTACATTAGTAGAATAATTGATAGGATTCTCTCCCATTACCTCATCCTGCCAGTCATGAGTAGGCAAAGAATAATACATATCCAAATCTTGCGGATTGCCAAAATTAGCACGGAAAAATTTGGCATTGCTAGAACGGCTACCATTACACGCCGACCATTCATATTGATAACGTGCAAACTCTGCTGAATTCATTAAATCTAATTTTTTAGACAAATGACTAGTAGACAAATGGGCATTGAAACTTACCTGTATTTTTCCAGCTTTGGCCGATTTAGTAGTAACAACCACTACACCATTACCGCCCTTAGCTCCATAGATTGCCGTGATAGAAGCATCTTTCAATACATCAATAGAAGCAATGTCTGTAGGAGGAATATCATTGATGTTATCCACCTGAAAACCATCGACAATGTAAAGAGGATCATTGCTCTGGGTCACAGACGTACCTCCACGAACACGAATGTTAATATCTGCCCCTGGAGCACCATCGACCGTAGTTACTTGCACACCAGCTATTTTTCCCTGCAAAGCCACAGCGGCTGAAGTAACTGGTACAGCAGCAATCTTCACACCAGACACGAAACCTACTGAGCCAGTCAGATCTTTACGAGCCCTGCTACTGTAACCCAGCACTACTACCTCTTCAAGCGCTTGTGAATCATCTTGCAGCGTAATTGTCAGTTCTTTTCCGGTAACCGCATCCACTTCTTGCGTTTCGTAACCTACAAAAGAAATAACAATTCTTTTTCCTTTAGACACGGCCAAAGTAAACTTTCCGTCAAAATCAGTTATGGTTCCGTTGGAAGGATTTCCCTTCTCCACAACGGAAGCTCCAATAACGGCTTCACCTGCCGAATCAAGTACAGTACCTTTTACGGTAATGCTCTGAGCAAACATCATCACCGGTATCAGTAACAGCACTGAAAACAGAAGAAGTCTGCTTTTCACTCCTCTTAATTCATTTGTAAATTTCATAATAAAATATTAAGTTAAACAAAAATTTAAAGTCCATTTTTTCCGTGAATGTGAAATAATATAAATCACTATTGTTATTTATATTCTATTCTAAAAGGAAACAATTATAATTTTTATGAGAATAATAGATACTTATTAAAATAGCACACGCATTCTTATAATTTCCGTGTACGCACACAAAACGAGTGAAAAATATTAGATATACAAATTCCCATGCTAAATAAAGCACATCATCAAATACATTAACAGTAATGTTTTCCATTATAATTTAATGTTAGTATTAGAAAATTGGTTTATTTTTATACTATATACGCCACAAATAAAAATAATATTGTTGACTGAACCTAATTTTTGTATTGAAAAAAATTAGTTCAACCAATAATTACAACATAATGAACAAAAAAGACACATTCATCAATGAAAACACGGAATTACATAAAAAAGCAGTGCTAT
>ULSN01072483.1_pt1 | contig 14908 bp, 11 predicted proteins | sample 1956771 | NCBI WGS metagenome assembly ULSN01 (sample SAMEA4835709, study PRJEB28245) | human gut metagenome | biome: gut microbiome; material: fecal sample | place: Denmark | collected 2008
CCGCTCATCATCAACCATTGCAACAGAAGCATCAGGCGCATCATGCAGATTGTGGAAGAATAGGAAGATTTTTCTAAACAAAAAAACAGTCGGATGATTACTTTTCGAATTATTATTTGTATCTTTGCACCTGAATTGCGCAAAGCAAAGTTGAAAGATAATAAAAAAGATAATTGAATGGGAAATCAAATCACAACAATGGAGCGGGGAATGCAGCGACGCACAGAACTGCTCCTGGGAAAAGATAATCTTGAAAAAATTCAGGAAGCACGAGTGCTCATCTTCGGAATCGGAGGCGTGGGCTCATGGTGCGCTGAGGGACTGGTGCGCAGCGGCGTGCGCAACATCACCATCGTGGATAGCGACCGTGTATGCGTGACCAACTGCAACCGCCAGCTGATGGCAACAAGCCGCACCATCGGCGAGGTGAAGGTAGATGCGCTGCGCGACCGCCTGCTTGAAATCAACCCTGAAGCCAACATCACGGCCTATCAGAAAATCTACCAGGCAGAAACTGCAGAAGAGTTCCACATGGAGGAATACGACTACATCATCGACGCCATCGACTCGCTGAAGGACAAGGCCGACCTGATTCTGCGTGCCACTGCTATTCCGAAGGAAATCACCTTCGTATCTTCGATGGGAGCAGCCCTCCGCCGCGACCCTTTCATGGTGAGGAAGGCTGAGTTCTGGAAGGTTGATGGCGATCCGCTGGCAAGAGCCCTGCGCAAGAAATTCAAGAAGAACAAGACCTTCCCCCGCCGCAAATTCCAGTGCGTGTTCAGCGAGGAAAAGCCGATGCAGAACATGAGCGACCAGCGACTCGTAGAGGACGAATGGACATCTACGAAGCCGCAGATCAACGGTTCACTCTGCCACATCACCGCTACATTCGGAATGGCTATAGCAGGAATCGTTATCAATCACATCATCGAAAGATAATATATTGAAAAAGGTAATATATTAAAGAAGGTATGATCAAGATACGCTGCGTGGTAGAACGGATTACCTACCAGAATCAAGAGAACGGATATTCCGTGATGAAAGTCAAGGTGAAGGGATATTCCGACCTGGTTACCCTGGTGGGAAACCTGCTGGATGTTCCAGTGGGGGCGGTACTGCTGTGCAATGGCGACTGGAAGATGGACAAGCGATACGGACAGCAGTTTGCCTGCGAAACCTGGGAAGAGGTAATGCCCGCCACCGTGTATGGAATCGAGAAATATCTGGGCAGCGGACTGGTGAAAGGCATCGGTCCGAAGTTTGCACATCTGATAGTAGAGAGATTCGGAACGGAAACCATCGAGGTAATAGAAGATGACATCGAACGACTCTACGAGGTTGCCGGAATCGGCAAGAAACGCGTGGAGAAAATCCGAGACAGCTGGGAGAAGCAGAAGGACATCAAGAACGTGATGATCTTCCTGCAGCAGTATGGCGTGAGCACTGCTTACGCCGCCAAGATCTACCGACAGTATGGCAAGGAAAGCATCGACAACGTGAAGGAGAATCCCTACCGTCTTGCCGATGACATCTGGGGCATTGGTTTCAAGACTGCCGACAGCATAGCCAGCAAGATGGGTTATGAGAAGAACGATCTGAGAAGATGCAAGAGCGGAATCAGCTACACCCTAAACGAACTCTCCAACGAAGGTCACGTTTATGCTGTAGAAGAACAGCTTATAGAAGCCGCAAAGAAACTGCTCGAAGCCGATGAAGAACCTATCAGACAAGCCATAGCGGAAATGATCATATCAGAAAATCTCATCCGTGAGAACGAAGCCATCTATCTGCCTCCCTTCTATCATTCTGAACGTGGAACGGCTAAGAAACTGCTGGAGTTGATGAAAGGTCAGGGTCCTACCCTCTTCAATATGCAGGCCGATATCCAGGCAATAGAAAAGGCTTCAGACATCAGATACGACGAGGTGCAGATTGCCGCCATTGAGCAGGCAATACGCTCTAAAGTGATGGTGCTGACAGGTGGCCCTGGAACAGGAAAGACCACGACGACGCAAGGTATCATTTCTGCTTACAAAACGGCAGGGATGAGGATTCTGCTGGCGGCTCCTACGGGCAGAGCTTCCAAGCGAATGAGCGAGGCCACGGGCATGGAAGCCAAGACCATCCACCGACTGCTGGAGTTTAATCCGCAGGACGGATACAAGCGCAACGAGGAGAACCCGCTGGAGGGTGATGCGCTGATCGTGGATGAGTGTTCGATGATAGACATCATTCTGATGTATAATCTGATGAAGGCGATTCCGGAGCATATGCGCCTGGTGCTGGTGGGCGACATTGACCAGCTGCCGAGTGTGGGAGCCGGAAACGTGCTGCGCGACATCATCGACTCAGAGAAAATTCCGGTCATCCGACTCACCCGCATCTTCCGACAGGCGCAGTCGAGCCGAATCATCATGAGTGCCCACGCCATCAACCAGGGATATTATCCGGACACGAGCAACGGCAAACAGACAGATTTCTTCTTTATCAAGAATGAAGATCCAGAGCAAGTGGCTACGGAAATCGTGAATCTTGTAAAATATCGTCTGCCAAAAGCTTACAATCAGCCGCAGAGTAACATCCAGGTGCTTACCCCGATGCAGAGAAGCGTGGTAGGTGCAGCCAATCTGAACATGATGCTGCAGCAGGCACTCAACACATCCAACCTGGGAATCAGCCGTGGCGGAACCGCCTACAAACTGGGCGACCGCGTAATGCAGATTAGAAATAATTACGACAAGAATGTATTCAATGGCGACATCGGAACCATAGAGAAGGTGAATATGGAAGATCGCACCATCTCCGTGAGTTTCGAGGACCATTCAGCTGAATACGAGGCAGCGGAGCTGGATGAGTTGACGTTGGCCTACGCCACCACCATCCACAAGAGTCAGGGTTCAGAATATCCCATCGTAGTCATCCCTATCCTGATGACTCATTTCGTGATGCTTCAGCGCAACCTCATCTACACCGGAATCACGAGAGCCAAGAAAATCTGCGTGCTCATCGGTCAGCCCAAAGCCCTCGCCTATGCAGTAAGAAATCTGACCGTGAGCAACAGAAACACGAAATTGAAAGAACGGTTGCGTGGAGAGATAGAAACAACAACAAATTCTTCTCCACTCCACATCAGCAAGCCGTATGTTCTGCCAGAAAATCAGCCAATGATGGCTGCTGAACCGGAAGTCAACAATAGAATAAAAAAAGATTGAGAATAAAGCTATTAGGTTTCAAAAATCAAAATTCAGATGAAACATATAAAGACAGCATTGATAGGATTCGGATATCGGGGCAAACAATTGCTGCAACTGCTGCGCACGATTGAGAGCTTCGAGATTGTCGGTATCGCCGACATCAACGGCTGCGGGGATTCGGAATCTCCGGGCGCATCCTTCTATCAAGGCGAGGAAGCCTACAAGATGATGCTCGACGAGCAGAAGCCCGACCTGGTTTTCATCACCACACCCTGGCACCTCCACATTCCCCACGCCACGGAATGCATTCAACGAAACTGCCACGTGGCTCTCGAAATCAAGGGCGGACTCTGCCAGGATGAATATTCCCCGCTACAGGAAATCGCCAATCAGAAAGGAGTAAAAGTTTTTCCGCTCGAAAACACCCTCTTCATGCGAGAAATCCTTGCCGTAAAGAGAATGGCGGATGAGGGAGTACTGGGAGAAATCATCTATATGAGAGGCGGTTACCGCCACGACCTGCGCGACCTGCTGCTCGATGACAACGGGGTGCTGGGCGGACGAAAAGGTACGGAAAGCGTGTGGAGAAGCCGTTTCTACACGCACCACAACGCCGACATCTATCCCACCCATGGACTCGGACCGCTCTGCATGATTCTAGGCATCGGGAAAACCGACCATCTCGCCTGGCTCACATCCTTCGCCACCAAGGCGGTGGGACTTCGCCAGCGAATGTCAAAAGATGATACCACTCCCATCACCCTGGGCGACATCATCTCTACGCAGATTGAAACCCAGGGCGGAACGCTCATCTCCCTCACCCATGACACCACCCTGCCCCGCCCAAGAAGTCTCGACTTTGAGGTACAGGGTTCGCTGGGCATCTGGGACGGGGTGAACCGACGCATCTACCTGGAAAAGATGAACTCGGAAACCTGGCAAGACGACCACGCCATCCTGGCACAATACGAAAGTCGCGAATGGCAGCTCTGGGGTGAGGAAGCCCTGAAACACGACAGCCACCACCAGGGTATGGATTACATCATGCTGAGAAGCGTTGCCGCAGATCTGACAGAAACCGCAAGCGCTGATCCTACGGGAAGCATCCACTATCCCGCCACGCTAAGCGATCTAGCCCTCTGGACATCGGTAACCCTCCTGTCTGAAATTTCTATCAGGGAGCATCGCCGTGTGGCATTCGGAGACAAAATAGATTTTAAACAAAAGCTTATACATTCAAGCGATTTATAATATAAAGAATAAGAAAGAAATAATATGATTACAGTTGATGGATTGACCGTAGAATTTGGCGGCACCACCCTATTCAAAGACATTTCCTTCCAGATCAACGAGAAGGACCGTATAGCCCTGATGGGCAAGAATGGCGCAGGAAAGAGTACCCTGCTCAAGATCATCGCAGGCGTGAGAACAGCCACACGTGGCTCTGTTTCCGCTCCTAAAGACTGCGTCATCGCCTATCTGCCTCAGCATCTGATGACCGAAGACGGAAGAACCGTGTTCGAGGAAACCTGCCAGGCGTTCGCCCATCTCCACGAGATGCAGGCAGAGATCGACCGCATCAACAACGAGCTCACTACCCGTACGGATTATGACAGCGACGACTATATGCAGCTCATAGAAAAGGTATCTTCCTTGTCAGAGAAATTCTATGCCATCGACATGACCCACTTCGAGGAGGATGTAGAGAAGACGCTGCTCGGTCTAGGTTTCGAACGCTCTGACTTCAACCGTCCTACCAGCGAGTTTTCGGGAGGCTGGCGCATGCGTATCGAGCTTGCCAAGCTGCTGCTGAAATCGCCTGACGTGCTGCTTCTGGATGAGCCTACAAACCACCTCGACATCGAATCTATCGGATGGCTCGAAGACTTCATCATCAACAGTTCGAAAGCGGTGGTAGTGATCAGTCACGACCGAAAATTCGTAGATGACATTACAACAAGAACCATCGAGGTTACCATGGGCAGAATCTACGACTACAAGGCTACCTACAGCCAGTATCTGGAACTGCGCAAGGAGCGCCGCGAGCAGCAGATGAAGAAGTATGAGGAACAGCAGAAGATGATTGCCGAGACCAAGGACTTCATCGAGCGATTCAAGGGTACGTATTCGAAGACTTTCCAGGTGCAGAGCCGCGTGAAGATGCTCGAAAAGCTGGAGCTGATCGAGGTGGATGAGGAGGATACTAGCCGACTGAGACTGAAGTTCCCTCCAAGTCCGAGAAGCGGTGCCTATCCGGTCCAGATGAGTGATGTAGCGATGGCGTTTGATGACAAGCAGATTTTCAGCGGCGTGAATCTTACCGTGGAGCGTGGCGACAAGATTGCCTTCGTGGGAAGAAACGGTGAGGGTAAATCTACACTCGTGAAGTGCATCATGGGACAGCTTCAGAACGAGGGCAAGCTGGAATTGGGACATAATGTCCAGATTGGCTATTTCGCTCAGAATCAGGCTTCTTTGCTTGATGGCGAGCTTACGGTTTTCCAGACGATAGATAATGTTGCAAAGGGTGAAATCAGAAATAAGATTCGCGATTTGCTGGGTGCATTCATGTTTGGCGGCGAGGATTCTACCAAGAAGGTAAAGGTTTTGTCGGGTGGAGAAAGAACCCGTCTGGCTATCCTGAAGCTGCTGCTGGAGCCGGTGAATCTGCTGATTCTCGATGAGCCTACCAACCACCTGGATCTCAAGACGAAGGATGTACTGAAACAGGCGCTGCTGGATTTCGACGGCACGCTGATTGTAGTGAGTCACGACCGTGACTTCCTGGATGGTCTGGTCAGCAAGGTGTACGAATTCGGCCATGGTCGCGTCCGCGAGCATCTCTGTGGAATCTACGAGTTCCTGGAAACAAAGAAAATGGAAAGCCTTCAGGAATTGGAGAAGAAATAAAATCTCAAAAGTTTTTTTACGTAAGAGGATGCTCCATTATTCATCGGATGAAGAAACGAAAAAGAGGGTGCGTCATGGACTTATGACACACCCTCTTTTGTATTTTCAAATAATTTCTTTAAAATTATTTCTTTTTCTTCAATTCCAACTTCGGAATCTTGACTTTCTGACCAGGCTTCAACAGGGAATTACCATTCAGAGCTTCTACGTAACATTCCATTCCAGGACCTAAGTACTTTTGGCTGAGCGACTTGATGGTTTGTCCTTCTCTTGCCGTAACTACCTCGGAAACACCAATAATACGATAGGCTCCGGTTCGAACACGAGCATCCTGGTCGTATTTGCTGCTTGCCTGGGCAGCATGCTTTTCTGCCTGTTTTCTGGCTTCTTCTGTCTTCTTAGCTTCTGCATGCTTTTTAGCCTCAGCCGATTTTACATCAATTGATTGCTTATCAGCCGTCGCATCCATATTCTGCTCGGCATTTTCGGCTTTCTTGACAGCTTCACTTGCCTGTGCCATTCTTACACTATCCTCGATAGCCTTTTTGCGAAAAATTTCTTCCTGCGTTGAAGCAGACTTGGCTGGCGCCTTTTTCTCTGTCGCAATCTGCTGGTAATTATCCAACTGCAGAGCGAGATGATCACGCTGTGCAGCCATCTTGCCATAATTAAAAGCAAACCAACCCAAGCCTCCAATCATTGCCAGGAATACTACGCTCGCTGCAACAACAAGAGAACGAGGCAAAACAATATGACGCTTATCGGTTACCTCATCTGAAGAAGCTTTCTCTTCAAAAGGAGCTTCCTCTACAATAGGAATTTCAGTAATAGAGTTTTCTTCATCAGAAGGAACTTTCTCTGCAATAGGAGTTTCCTCTGTTAATGTCGATTCATTTTCTTCATCAGAAACAACAGACTCAACTTCATTCTGAGCTGGAACTTCAGATTCCTTTGTTTCCAATTCAGAAGTTGCTGATTCAGATTCTACCGGTTCAGATACTGCAGGTTTAAATACAGCAGGTTCTGTCGCTGCAGGTTCTGATTCTTCTGGTTTCTTTTCTTCCGGTTTCTTTTCTTCCGGTTCAGCAACATTTTCCTGAGACAATCTCTTCTCTCCTATCACAATCATTTCATCGCTAACAGGAGCATCGTTTTCTTCATCCAAAAAATCTATCACACCACTTGTTGCAGGAGAATCCTGTTCAACAAAAGATTCCACGGAAGAATTTTCTGAATCAGGAACACTCTCTAACGTAGAATCGGATACAGGACCATCCTCTTCAGCATTTTCAAATTTTCTGTCGATTTCATCGAAATCCACACCATCATTCACCACGACGGTCTCAAACTGGGCGAAAGGCTTATTCACAATCTCCTTCAGAATATTATCGGGCGTGAAGGAAATCTTGTCACGGCCCTCGATGATGATACGCTCGCCCGTGTTCACGTCCACGCTTTCACGATCCTTCACCGCCATTACCTTGAAAGTACCCAGCCACTTCATCTTCACGAGCTTATCAGACTGAAGCCCCTCGTTGGCAACATCAAACATCTTTCTGATAAACAGTTCGGCATCCTGCAGACTGATTCCCGACTTCTCTGCCAGGCGCTGCGCCAAGTCGCTTAAACTAATCTTACTCATAGTCTTCACCTCCATTCTTCAGTTTTTCCTTGACACTGGCCACAGGGCGAAAGCCGAGCACGAGCTTAGGCGGAACAAGCTGGCGCTTCTTGGTAGTAGGGTTAACAACCACACGCTCCAAGCGCTTCTTTACCTCAAACGTACCAAAGTTGGGGATAGAGACAGCCTCACCATCCTCAAATTCAGCAATCATAGCATCTATCACCTTGCGCACCATCTTCTGGGTGTCGTCCTGCGAATAGCCAGTCTGCTGAGCAAGTTCTGCAATATACTCCTTGTTATTCATTCTGATGTCAAATTGTTATTCAGTCTGATGTTTCAATATCCAATATCATTCCTGATATTACCTTACTTCTCCTATCACTTTACCACTTCGCCGTAGAGATCGAACTCCTCGCTCTGGGTAATCTTCACATTGTAGAAGCACCCCACGCGCAGACGCTTCTCTCCTGCCTTGATCAGCACCTCAGGATCCACCTCAGGCGAGCAGAATTCGGTTCTTCCGATATAGTAATCACCCTCCTTGCGGTCGATAATCACCTTCAGTATCTTGCCCACTTTCTCAGCCTCTACCTCTGCGCTGATTTCCTGCTGAAGAATCATCAGTTCGTCAAGACGGCGCTGCTTCACCTCAGCTGGAACATCATCCTCGTAGTTGTTGGCACTGTAGGTACCCTCCTCCTCAGAATAAGAGAAGGCGCCCATACGCTCAAAGCGCTGAGTACGAACGAATTCGAGCAACTCGTGGAAGTCTTCCTGAGTCTCACCAGGGAATCCAACCATCAGAGTGGTGCGGATATGGATGCCTGGCACACACTCACGGATGGTCTTGAGCAGATCGATGGTTTCCTGCTTGCTCACGTGGCGATGCATTCTGTTGAGCATATTGTCGCTGATATGCTGCAGGGCGATGTCGAGATACTTGCATACGTTTGGCTTCTCGCGCATCACATCGAGCAGATCGAGCGGGAACTGGTTAGGATAAGCATAGTGCAGACGGATCCACTTCACACCTGGAATATCTGCCATGCGGCTGATGAGTTCGGTGATGTGATGCTTGCCATCCAGGTCCACACCATAATAGGTGAGCTCCTGAGCGATGATCTGGAATTCCTTCACACCATCGGCTACCAGCTGGCGCACCTCATCGAGGATTTCATCCATCGGACGGGAAACGTGCTTGCCGGTGATAATAGGAATGGCGCAATACGCACAGCGGCGGTTGCAACCTTCAGAAATCTTGATATAGGCGTAATGATGAGGAGTAGTGAGATGGCGAGTTCCGCTGCAAGCAGGCACATCAGCCTTGCCCAGTTCCTTGAGCAATTCCTTATAATTGAACTTACCATAAAATTTATCCACCTCTGGCATTTCAGCCTCAAGCTCCTTCTGATAACGCTGCGAGAGGCAACCCATCACATAGAGTTTGCGGAGTCGTCCCTCTTCCTTAGCCTGGATGAACTCCAGGATAGTATCGATGCTCTCCTGCTTGGCATCCTCGATAAAGCCGCAAGTATTGATAACGGCAATTTCACCCTGTGGGCGTTTCGGGTCGTGAACGCAGTGGTAGCCATTGTCCTCGAAAAGCTTCATCAAGGTCTCACTATCCACTAGATTCTTGGAGCAACCCATGGTTACTATATCTATCTGATTTTTCTTCATTCTTATCCTACTTATCCTATAATAATCTTAATCTAATTCTTTTCTCGACTATTTTACATCGAGCTTCATCTAATCCTTTTCTTAAAGTCTATAAGCACCTGTATTCTAGTGCTTAAAGAGGGAATCAACAAATTCAGATTTATTGAAGAGCTGGAGATCCTCCATGCCCTCGCCCAGTCCGATATACTTCACTGGCACCTTGAGCTGGTCGGAGATACCGATTACCACGCCCCCCTTAGCCGTACCATCGAGCTTGGTGATGGCGAGAGAAGAGATATTGGTAACGGCAGCAAACTGCTTAGCCTGCTCAAAAGCGTTCTGTCCGGTACTTCCATCCAGAACGAGCATCACCTCATCCGGAGCCTCAGGCATCACCTTCTTCATCACCTCCTTGATCTTCTTCAACTCATTCATCAGGTTCACCTTATTATGAAGGCGTCCGGCAGTATCAATCAGCACCACGTCGGCACCATTCGCCTTGGCGCTCTGCAGGGTATCGAAGGCCACGCTGGCAGGGTCAGAACCCATCTGCTGCTTCACCACTGGCACCCCTACTCGCTCGCCCCAAATGCAAATCTGTTCCACGGCAGCGGCACGGAAGGTATCGGCAGCACCGAGATACACCTTCTTGCCAGCCTTCTTAAACTGATAGGCGAGCTTTCCTATTGTGGTAGTCTTGCCCACACCGTTCACACCCACTACCAGAATCACGTATGGCTTATGATCGGAAGGCAAATCCCAGTTTTCATTGTCATCGGTATGATTTTCCTCTAGGAGGCTTGCAATCTCTTCCCTCAGGATTCTGTTGAGTTCTGAGGTAGAAACATACTTATCTCTTGCCACGCGTTCTTCGATACGTCGGATGACCTTCACGGTAGTCTCCACACCTACATCGGATGTGATGAGCACCTCCTCCAAATCATCGAGCACGTCATCATCTACGGTTGACTTACCAGCCACCGCACGCGCCAATTTTCCAAACACGCTCTCCTTGGTCTTTTCGAGGCCTTTATCGAGAGTTTCCTTTTTTTTGTTGCTAAATAATCCGAATAATCCCATATTTATAGCTATATTTTTTTGCAAAGATACGAAAATATTTGAAACTAGGAGCGTTTTCCCTAAAAAATATTGTTAACTTAGCAAAAGAATGTATAAATAATCGCTTCCTTATAGAAATATATCAAGTTATTTTTATACCTTTGTATGTTAGAAGCGCCTCCGAGTTCCTAATACTCGGACGAGGAGGACAAGACATTAAACATTTAAATAACAATCATGAAAAAGATATTTATCTCAATACTGATGCTGATCCCAGCTCTCACCATGCAGGCGCAGAATGTGCTTACCCCTGAGCAGCAGTTGGAAAAGGCGCAAAAAGAGTTGGAGGAAGCCAAGAAGGCCCTGGAAGCAGCCAAGGCTCAGGCAGAAGCTGCCAAGGTGAAGGCGGAAGCTGAAAAAGTAAAGGCGGAAGCCGAGAAAACGAAAGCGGAAGCTGAAAGATTGAAGGCTGAAGCTGAAAGAATGAAGCAGGAAGCTGAAAAGCTGAAGAAGAATGCAGAGAATTCGGTGCCTGCTACAAAGCTGGTGCCTGCCACCAAGAAGGAGAATACTACCGAAACTTCAGAAGGTGCGGGATGGGTCGTGCCAACCGTGACAGAGGAGGTAGAAGAGAAAAAGGTGGAAAAGACAGCCGAGGGCGTGGTACTCAAGGAAGATCCGAAGTATCTGGCGGGAGCCATCCAGCTCAATGCCGATGGAAAAGTAGAATTTGTTCTCGACACCCAGGCAAGCGGAAAGAGTGCAGACGAAATCTACAACATCGTTTTCCAATATATGAGCAAGCTCATCAAGAATGAGCAAAACATCAACAGCCGCATCGCCCTGGTGAACAGAAACAACAAGAACGAGCAGATCATCGCCTGTATTATGGACGAATGGTTTGTCTTCAATCAGTCGTTCATCTCTCTCGACCGCTCTGAGACCAAGTACCAGCTGGTGGCAACCATCAGCGACAACCATCTCCACCTCTCCATGACCCGAATCGTATTCAACTACGAGGAAGGCAGAAGCACCGGTTTCAAGGAGCCTGCAGAGAATGTGATCACCGACAAATATGCCTTGACCAAGAAGAAAAACGACTTGGCTAAAATCTACGGTAAGTTCCGCCGCGGAACCATCGACCGTAAGGATCAGATCTTCAACGATCTGACCAAACTTGTTCGAAAATAAAAATCATCTTATAAAATATGGATCAGACAAAAGATAACAATATAACAAACACCCCACAGAGCGAGGAAACCGCAAAGACTCAGCCACAGAGCGAGAGCCACGAGGCGTCTCAGACACAGCCACAAACCAGCTATGCCGTGCGCCCAAACCGTCGCCACCACAGAAGACTGGAGTATGCAGACAAGAGCAATATGCTCGTAGCCAGAAACTGGCTCAACATCGGATTCATGCTCTTCGCCATCGTAGGCGTCATCCTCTGGACACAGATGGACGACCGCACGATTGCCAATGTACTGCTGATCATCGGCGTAGTCTTGAAAATTGCCGAGGTTTGCATCCGACTATTCAAAAAATAAGAAAGGTTTGCATCCGACCATTCAAAATAGGCTTGCATCCGCTTATTCAATAAATAAGAAATGAAGAAAATATTATTCTCTACAATCCTAGCTTGTGCTGCAACTCTACCAGTTGCGGCACAACGCGATTTTACGGATTTCAACAATAACGAAGACTCACAGTTCCGCCCACAGACCGGCAACCGAATCAACACCGACTCGCTGGGCACCGACAAGGAGATTCCGAAGGGAATCAGGGTATGGACTGTGGATGAGAGATTTGGAGATACTCGGGCTGCCGTGGTGGACACTATGCAGGCAATGTACCAGAACACAACCTTCACGGAAGGACTGCGCGGAGAGTACAACACCCTGGGTAACATGGGTACCGCCCGCATCAACCGCATCTTCATCGACCGACGCAATACGCAGGGCAACTTCATCTTCACCGAGCCATACGACAACATCGTTACCCCGGTGAGTGACTTCCACTTCACCAACACCTACTCGCCTATCACCAACATCACGCTGAATAGCTGCGGTGACAGAACCAACGGTGAGGATGACTTCAAGGCAATCTTTGCAGTGAATGCCAACAAGCAGCTGGGTGGCGGATTCCGATTCGACTACAAATACGGTCGCGGCTACTACGATGCACAGAGCACGGCGCACTTCAAATATACGATGTGGACTTCTTATCTGGGCGACCGCTATCAGGCGCACTTCCTTTTCAGCACCAACCACCAGAAGGTGACGGAGAACGGAGGTATTACCAATGATGACTACATCAAGCATCCGGAGCTTTTCACCGAGAGTTTCGCCACCAACGAAATACCGACCGTGCTGCAGCAGAACTGGAATCGCAACGACAACCAACACATCTTCTTCACCCACCGCTACAATGTGGGCTTCAGCCGCAAGGTGAAGATGACCGAGGAAGAAATCAAGGCCAAGAAATTCGCCATGGAGTCTGCAAAGGACAATGCAGCCGAGGAAGCCAAGGAGGAGGCAAGAAAGAAAGCAAGGGAACAAGGCAGGGAGTTTGACGAAAAGGCTTTCGACAAAAACCAGAAGAAGCAGTTCTCAGGTCGCCCTACAGATGCAAAGATAGCCGGCGATGAACCTGCCAAGAACAACAAGGCAATAGTTGCAAACAAGGCAGCCCAGGACTTCAAGGGCGACAGCACTCGAATTGCTGTAAACAGCAAGGCTATGGCAGACAGTCTGCTCACCGTAGAGAAGAAGAAAGCCCAGGACTCACTCTTCTTTAAGACTGAATATGTTCCTGTAACCAGCTTCATCCACACCGTGCAGTTTGACAACTACAAACGCATCTACCAGGCTTACCAGACTCCACAGGACTACTATCTCAAGGAGTACTACAATGCCGGCAAGTTTACAGGCGATTCTATCTACGACCAGACCCGCCACTGGCGCATCAAGAACACCGTGGCAATGGGAACGCTCGAGGGATTCAGCAAGTGGGCAAAGGCTGGTCTGAAAGCTTTCGCCAGCTATGACCTCCGCCACTACGAACTGCCGAATACCGAAGGCGGATTCGAGAAGTTCAATGAGCATGCGCTGAGCGTAGGCGGTCAGCTGAGCAAGACCCAGGGCAAGACCCTTCACTATAATGTAGTGGGCGAGGTAGGACTCACCGGAGTGGATGCCGGCACCTTTGCCATCGACGGAAGCGCAGACATCAACCTGCCATTCCTGGGTGACACCGTACAGGTAAGAGGTGACGCCTTCATCCATCATGAAACGCCATCGTTCTACTATCGCAAGTATCACGCCCGGCATCTCTGGTGGGATGATGATCTGAGCAAGATTATCCATACCCGCATCATGGGAACACTGAGATTCGGCAAGACCAACACCACGCTGCGTGTAGCTGTGGATGAAATCAAGAACTATACTTATTTCTCACAGCAATATACGATTACAGAAAATGGTCTGCGCACAGGCGTGATGGTGACACCTATGCAGAGCGGCGAAGCCATCAATCTGATTACAGCGCAACTGCAGCAGGATTTCAAGTTCGGTATTTTCAACTGGCAGAATATGATTACCTACCAGCATACCAGCAGCAAGAGTACCCTGCCAGTGCCAGACCTCAACATATATACCAACCTCTTCATCAAATTCAAGGTGGTAAAAGTACTGAATATCGAGCTGGGTGCCGACGCCAGATACTTCACCAGCTACGAGGCTCCGGATTATTCTCCTTACATCGGTCAATATACCGTACAGGGCAACGGCGAGAAGAACGTGAAGGTGGGCAACTACCCTATCGTCAATGCCTACGCCAATGTTCACATCAAGCACACCCGCTTCTTCGTGATGATGAGCCATCTGAATGCAGGACAAGGCGACAAGAACTACTTCTTCACCCCTCACTATCCGATGAACCAGCGAGTTTTCAGAATGGGTGTTAGCTGGAACTTCTTCAACTAGGAAGCGAATCTTAAAAGCGAATCTTAATAAAAAGAGATTCTTCTGAAACGAAATAGAAGCGAATCTTTTCTTAATGAATAACTACAAAGGAGCGAGGTCCCCCAAAAACCTCGCTCCTTATAATTTAAAAGCAATAATATGATGGTAAAGACAAATTCTATCAAGGCATGGTTTCTCGCTGCCCGCCCCGTCACTCTTTCGGCAGCAGCTGTACCGGTGATGCTGGGAGTAGCCTTGGCATACAAGGACTCAAATGCCAACTGCCAATGGGTTCCTGCCCTGCTCTGTCTGCTCTTTGCTTGGATAATGCAGATAGACTCAAACCTGGTAAACGACTTCTTCGACTTCAAGCATGGCAACGACGACGAAACCCGATTGGGGCCAAAGAGAGCCTGCGCCGAAGGCTGGATTACCATGAAAGCCATGAAATGGGGCATCATCATCACTACCCTTCTGGGCTGTATCATCGGTTTGCC
>ULSN01024255.1_pt1 | contig 14881 bp, 13 predicted proteins | sample 1956771 | NCBI WGS metagenome assembly ULSN01 (sample SAMEA4835709, study PRJEB28245) | human gut metagenome | biome: gut microbiome; material: fecal sample | place: Denmark | collected 2008
TTTGCAGAACTCTCCAAATTCACATTTGACAAACCTTCATGATAAGAAGGCATTACAGTACAATGCACCTTTCCTATGAATGGTCGCACGTCAGAAGTTTTGCCCAAAAAACTTATTATTCCAGTTCGAACAAGCCGATCAAGTTGTTTCTCATAATTGCCCTCCACTGTTCCCAATATCTGAAACTCCACACTAGGATATTTGCCTTTAATCACCTTAGCCGCCTCGAAATACTCTTCGGTACCTTTGTCTTTAAGAAGCCTTGCTATAAACAAAAATTTGATCGAACCATCCTCTGGATACTCTTGGAAAATATGATGCCCGATATTTACACCCGACCCAGGAAGAAGCTTTGTCTGTTTCGGAAACACAATTCTATGTTTTATACAGAAAGCCCTATTAGCCTCATTCTGAAAGAAAACCGTATTAGCTTTACGCAAGCCTAATCGATAAAGCAAAATGGTCAATTTCTGCAGCAAACCAGAGTTTTCCACAGAATCACCTAATCCTGTCACATTGGCAATTAATGGAGTTTTACACCAAGCTGCCGCCATACCCCCATATACATTAGGCTTGATAGTATAGGTAAGCACTGCTACTGGATTGATTTTTTTGATGGCTTTTACATAATTCGTCATTTGCTTAAAGTCCTTAACAGGATTCATACCCCTCCTATCAAAAGGAATATGAACATATTTGCATCCAATACTCCAAAAATAGTCAGCACGTTCGTCCTTGTCTGGAAAAGCTATATAAACAGTATATCCAGCACCAACAATAGCCTTCATCACCTCCTTACGGAAACTATGAAGACCAACAATACTATTTGCTAGAACAAGAATATCCATAGAATAACAACATCTTTACATACTCCTTTAGAGCTTACAACGTAAATAGTTTTTTTAAATCTTTACTTTCTACAATCAATTGCTTTTTCACACTTAGACTTCATCAAGAAATGTTTTAAATTTGTCTATATAAGAATCAAGACTAAATGCTTGTGTTCCCACTTGGAACCCATTTTCCCCTATTCGTTCCATTTTCTGTTGGTTGGCCTCAAGCCAATCCAAGGATTCTCTAATTGCATCAACAGTAAAAGAGGACGCAATCATGGCTGATTTTTTATCTTGAAAAAATCGAGCAGGCTCTCCAAAGCAGGTTGTTACTATAACACCTTTTGAGGCAGCATATTCACATATTTTATTCGGAAAGCGTGAGATATCTTTAACGTTATCACGAAGAGGAATCATGAGAATTCTTGAACGATTATAAGATCTTATCAACTCATCGTATGGCAGCTTTGTTCTAATAATAGCATTGGGAGCGTAAGTTTTAATTTTTTCAATCTGTTTATCAGACCCTGAAATAATAAGTTCCAAGCTATACTCCAAAGCCAGTTTAGACTGATTGAACGAATCAACAACCAATTTAACAACTTCAAAATAGCCAGCACTTCCACAATAAAGCACAACATTCTCTTTTTTCGTTCTATATTGATCAAAACGAGAAAAATCACATATTGGCGGCCCTATTACATACTTCACTTTTGGATTGACTTCCAGAGCTCTATCTTTCAAAAAATGCGAAATAGGAATCACTCCGTCGCATAGCTTCATTCCGTGTCTATCAACAAGCCAGGCGTTCAGGCGATGATATGGATTTTTTCTCTTTTCTTCCATTCGATATTCTACATATTGATACACTACCTTGTAGCCACACAACCGAGAAATAAGATGATAAAACAGTATGTCTAAATAATGACCTGTGTATATATGTAACAACACGTCATTTCCATGCCTTATACGGAAGTTTATGAGAAAACATAATTCTCTTAGTACTGAGCATAGATACCAGAGTTTACCAACACCCCCCTTACCTCCATGTTTTATGAACTCCTTTATTCTATAGCTTCTATAACGCAACTCATCCTCTGTATTATTACAATAAGGAGAATATCTGTTCAATACCATTACCTCATGCCCACATTTAACAAAGAGCTCTGCAAAAGAATCAAGTCGGATATCACAGGCTCTATTTGCATATGGGCATTTCGCTAAACCTACAAAGAAAATATTCATGCGAAATATCTTTCTATTTCTTTAATTTTAGTTTCATCAAAGTATCTAATCACCACACACGGATTACCAATGGCAACACAATTGGCTGGAATATTTTTTGTCACAACGCTATTCATACCAATAACAGAATTTCGACCTATGGTCACACCTTTTTTTACTACAACATTTCCACCAAGCCAAACATTGTCTTCTATCACAATAGGCTTGTTCTTTCCAGCACGAGGATCATCTTGGTGAGCATCCCCATCCATAATTAGACAGTTCGCACCCACTCTTACATGGTTTCCAATAGTGATACTTTCAAAGCACCATATACTGTCCCCAGAGAAAGAACAATTGTCACCAATGCTAAGGTTTGCCTTAGACTCTACTGTCAACATGCATATATGATTAAGCCCAATGCTATTTCCCCAAGATTTGGACATAAAACGACAGTTTTTACCTATTCTCATCGTAGCATCTTTTGCTCTACTCACAAAAAGCCTTCCACCTGTAAAGACAAGACCTTTCGTTTTAATTTTTAAATACTTGAATTTGACATTTTGAGCTGGCGAACAAAGTGCATACAATATCTTACGAAACAATATACAATTCATTATTTAATTCTATTTGATTACAAAATTAACAAATCAATAAAATTCCGTCATAAACCTATAATTAGAAACCGACAAGGTATCACTTCCAATTAACATTAAGAAAAAAGCCAAAAGACACAACATGCTTATACAAAAAGCAACATGATCGCGGTTTAGCGATGACGGAAACTTATAAATAAAACAAGGAATAGCTGCTACAAGAACGTTCTCCATATAATGAGACAAACGACTTGCTATATAAATATGATTAGAAAGTTCAATTGCAGATACGAATAAGACTGTAATCAGATAAAAACGAAAATCACTCTGACTTATTTTATGATTTTTAATTAACGAATAGCATCCAAATGCTAAAATTGAAAACCACATTAACTCTAGAACCGGGTTCATTGTATAGCTTTGGCTTTCATAATCCTCGTACCTTTGAGGAAGATAATGACCAACAAATCCAAACAAAACACCCCCCGACAACCTAACGATTATTGGAACAAATAATAATATTATTAATTGGATATTGTTTTTGTATTTTACAAACGGAACCACACCTAGCAATAACGCAGCAATAGCACTATAATGAAAGAAATATCCAATTATTACAAATATCACAAAGAAAAAGATTTTTTTTTCAAACAATGCAATTATGCCAACTAGAACCATAGCACCTGCTAATGACTGTCTTAAAGCGGTCATGTTATGAGAGAAAAGACCAATGGTGATATATAATAAAAATGACAGGAAAATATTATCTGAGTATTTATAGAAGAAGTACCCCATAGGGATAACAATAAGCATAGATGTTAGCAAAGAATACCCAGTCCAACCTAGGCCATACTTTTGACTATAATACTCTAAATATCTAAATCCTAATTCTTGCCCCGCAATATTACCTTCACGCCAATCAGGCGCACTATCATAAAGGAAATGATAATAATACCGCTCGGTGTCCGTCCCAACTGAAACATCTTTAAATGCAATAATAACAATTAAAAGGACACAAGATATAACCGTAAAATTCTTTCTCATTTGCAAGAAAGAATTATCGTCTCTTGTATTCCCCGCTGGAATTCTGTATACAGTCTTGTACAAGACTAGTATTATAAAAATATACGTAAAATATATCATACTAAAGAATGAAAAATTAGGATCGCAAATTATCTAGCACATCCTTTAAAACCTTCAACCCAACACCAAAAGAATGAGTTTTTTTGTACATCTCGTAGTTGATACACCCCATTTCTCCAGCCATATCGCTACAAGAGACAAGAGTGTACATTTTCTCAGCAAGGCTACTTATGTCATTTATTTCATATATCAAACCATTTTTACCATTAATAAGGTATTCTTTAAAATTATCATAAGCAGGCAAAATCACGGGCTTTTTATAGTAACCCGCTTCGTATGCTGGTCGTGGTTGATGTACCATTTTAACAGGAAAAATAACAGCTGATGCTACCTCGTACCAATAACTGGTGTCTGAAACAAGTCCCACTTCTATTACTGGATATTTCTTTCCTTTTAATGTTTGTATAATAGATCGGCAATCTTTTCTGTATTTTATTTCTTTGTAATGCAATATCCTTGAGAGTGTTGAACTTTTTTCTTTATGAAGATTGCCTATAAGTATCAAGCCTACATTACTATTTTTAGATTCTAAAAGATTATATGCCTCAAGTAAGTCCTTCGCACCCTTTGCATAAGCAATACCGCCAAGATAAAGCATATATTGGGTATTACGCGATAGACCATGTGTATTTCGAAAGTTTTGAATCTGGGCTTCACTATGTTTAACATAACGCTCATCATCAACCACATCTGGCAAAACTTTTTGTACAGTATTACGAGTTGCCCATTGAGACTTATCAAAATCGGTTAAAAATAAAGCGGCATCTGCTTCACTTACCATTTTTCTTAAAGTATAATTGACTATCCAAAAGCCTGACGCACGAAAGGTTTCCCTGATTGTACAAATTGTTTTTATACCAAGTTTTTTTAAAATATGAATTATAGGCGCTTGAGTCACGCTATTTAATACAACTAAATCCGGAGCTAGCTCTTTAAGATAACAATGCCAGTATTTTCTCTGTTTAGAGTAGCTAACGAAATATTTACAAACACACTTAAAGGCATTTGTACTCGCACTATGATATGTAAACAGAGGAGGAGGGCCAACCACATTTAATTCAACATTTAAAGACAAACATGTCGATTTTAATATATCACTTTCTTGGGGTACCGCTAAAACAACCTGGTGCCCTAACATACGCAACATTTTTACCACATCTAAAGCACTGATCGTACCTCCACCTATCATGGAAGAATGGTGCACTAATAGTATCTTCATAACGCCATCAAACTTTTTTTCAAATAACCAATACTTTCTTTTCTCATTTGGTCAACCTTAACATTTACCTCCGAATAGTTGATTTCTTCATCCAAAAAAGAGTCACATTGTCGCACAAACCGTCCGTCCAGTCCTGTTAATAATTTCAAACTATCAAACCTTGCATTTCCTCGATGAGGATTTTCGAAACATACAAATTGCTTTTCAAACAAAATAGAGAAAACACTTCCATGAAAAGAGTCTGTAACCACATAGTCTGCGTCGCGAAAATCCGAAAGCCAGCCTTCAATTGAAGCAGAAGGATCAAGCGCTTTATCATCCAAAGAACGAATCTCCATATTTCTATTTCTAGCTATTTGATTCGCTAAATGAAGTTTTTCTACAGTTGGATTTAATATATATAAAAAAATATATTTTATTTTCGTTCTTGGCCTATCCTTCAATAGTTGCAAATAATCTTGTTTCGTTAACAACATTGTTGGATCAACTACCCAAGTTGCCTGGATATTTGCATTCTGCCTCAAAAGAGTTACACCATTGTTTTCTCGGACACTTATATGAGAAAAACCTTGCAACAATTCACGGATAATATTGGTTTGTTTGCTATTAAAAGTCCATGTTTCCAATGCCAACGAAGCTGCATAAGAAATCCTTGGAATTGCAGTATCTTTAGCAAACCCACAGAAATATCGTTCTATCACAAAAGGAATTTCTGGCCGCCATACTTGATCGCTCCCTACAATAATAGCATCAATCGCATTATCCCTACATACATCTATAGACATTTTATCAACATAGTCAGAAGCAACAATATGTGTTTGAATAAATTTTTCGAAATTTTCCGTATTTTTCTTCCATTTTACTGGAGACAACGGTGGAAAAACACGCTTCATGAGCGCCTTTTTTATAATATACCGAAATAAAAGATTAATATACAACATCGTAGAACTAAAGGTTGTACAATGTTGATACATAGTAGGAAATCGAAGAGTTATGGAATCATAGCCTAATCGCTTTAGTACAACCTGCAAGGCATAATTTTGAAGCGTACCTCCGTAATTTGAGCCCAAAGGCATTGTTAAAATTCCTATTTTCATAAGTGTTTTTTTAAACTGTTACTCAAAACAGCAATTATACGTTTAACAACAGAATATTTTTTTATATTTCTCGATATCGAGTCGCATGTAGAGATATTAGGATTTTCAAAATCTTTAAAAAACGACTCATATCGTAGCGGCTTCTCAGTACTTTTAAAATAAGAAGAGTTAAGCGCTAATGATTTGGCTATTGGCATTTCCTTCTTTATTATTTTTTTATCACCTAAGAAGTCATAACCTCGCCTTGAATTTACAATAACCATAGAAGTGCCAAATCCGTCATCCATAGAACTATCTAAACGCTCGATTCCCCAAAAGTCAGCAATAGTTAAATCAGAATTCGATTTTGATGATTTAGCAGGGCAAGAAAAACAAGATGGCCTCAGGAACAAGCTTTGCATGTAACCCTTAAAAAACAAATTGTCTTTGGCGAAAGTACTCAATTTTGAATTTTCACATACAAAAGTTAATCCATATCTTTTCCAGGAATAGCCTTTTTTATCTCGAAAAGAAACGTTCTTTAATTTGCATATTTCAACTGTTTCCTTAAGATAATTTCTCCACACAGCAGGACTAGAAGTCCCATGACAAACAAAATCAATCGTTAAAAGATTGTCATACTCCTTTCTTACAAAGCGTTTTAAACCGGCTATCTGACATGGAGTTCCCAAAAACAGAACTTTTCGATCCTGCTTGAGAAAATCGATGACTTGCAAGTATGATGTACCAATTCGACTTTGCATGTATTTGGAACCACGAAAAAGCTTAAGTTCCTCCTTCTTTTCCGTATAATCATGCTTTACCTCCCAGTTCTCGTCAAAACGTGCAGCAAAAACAACACCTCCCTGTTCTATTATAGCTTCGGCAAAAAGAGAGAAAATCCCTCCCGAAGATGATTGCATACGAATATTATTGTTAGGATTGATTGCCGCATATACTCCGAGCGGCCTCCGAACTTCGTCCTGATTCAAACATGGACAGACTTTCAAACATAGTCCACAGTTTACACAGTTGGTTGAATCAACAAGTGGATAACGAAACCCATGCTTATCTTCACTAAAACTAATACAGTTTTTAGGACAAGCTTGAACACAAGCCGAGCAGCCACAACAATTAGTATTATTTTTTATATGAATCATCGCCTAAAAATGGAAATAGTTTATAGATTTTTCCTTCCAACATACGATACAGTTTTCTGATAAAACTCCCTCCAGTCATTATCTTTCTTTGTTCTGTATAGTATATAGAATCATCTATCATATACTTTGGATGACGTAAAGGACGTTCTAACACATATGTGGGAGCGAAATATATCTTTCTCATACCCCTGGGAATAGCACTAATTCCACTATGGTTAACATGCTCACCAACTATACCTATATTACTGATAAGATTTTTGGATGGAACAAGGTATAGTCTATTCTGAAGGATACATGACGATACTATAAACTGTGTGCTCCAAGAAGTCTGCCTTTCTCCCTTTGTGATAGACGCATATTTATTTTTTGTTCTCATTGCTAACTCTTTTCCATTAATTTGGGGTAAAGATAAATTAGATAAAGAATCCATCACATAATTATCGTTTGCACATTCAAGATTCCATTCCACACAATCCCATACCCGTTTCCAAGTAGCCCATCCCCAAATAGCACCACCTCTAGCACTAAAAAAATAACTATTCGGACATCTTGCATACTCCCACAGATGATTCATACCTGAAATTATGCCCACCCGTTCGTCATTTTTATACCTTTCAAGCATCTCTGAGCAAAACGGAAGCATATCTTCTCCGATGACAACGTCGTCCTCAATTATCACTAAACGATCTACTATTTCAAATGCTTTAGAAATACCAGAAAAAACCCTTAAGCCACACCCAAGATTCTCTGTAGAATAATCCTTATAGACCTTGCATTCCCAGTCGATTTTTATACAATCACGACATGCCATTACCTTCTCATTATCCTCATCTTTATTTTTCCTTGGACCGTCTTGTATTAAGAATAATATTGAAGGTCTTGCTTTGGCTACAGCTTTGAACACTTTTTCAAAACACTCTGGTCTATTAAAAAAAACAAGAGCTACAGGAACATCTGTTTTAAACTTTGTATTCATGTTTTTGTTTCTTTATTAAACTTATTATTTTAAATCTCTCGCGTTTGGTAAGTCCTATTAAAACAACCAGTAGCAACAAATATGACTCAGACATAATAATCTCAAATACTGGATGTAAGTTTAAATGGACAAAACATAGCGGCGCAAATAATATGGATATGAAAACTGAGGGGATGTACGACTTCATGATTAAAAGACGATTGTCAAAATTGAGTGTGTGATGAAGCACCAATTGACTGACAATAAAAATAATTATTGAAAAAACAATATATACATATAACAACGCAGGGGCTGGAGCACCCATTTTCAATGCCACATAAGCTATTCCTATGGCAACAATTCTCAATGTATTAATAGAAATTTGATACAAACGAATCTTACCACTAGCAAATATAACATTTGATATTCCTGAATTTAACGCCCCTACTAATGTATCAATAATAATAAGCACTGTAAATTCAGCAACATAGGGAGGAACACTACCTAACCAAAGAGAGAGAACATAATGCGTTTTTACTAAAAATGGAGCGGAAATGCACATCATCACAATAAAAGTGTACTTGGTAGACATCACTAGTAGTTGACTACACCTACTAATGTTTCCTTGAGCATAATTTTTTGTGACTTGAGGTGCCATTGGCTGAGCCACGCTATTTGCAAACACTCCAAGCAGAGAGTGTACAGTATTAGCCAACCCAAGCGCTGTGTTCATTGCCGTACTGAAGAATACGTTAACTAAAATTGCAGCTCCTTGATTTTTTCCTACTGTAGCAACTGCTCCATAAGCCACCCATCCTGAAAAAGCAAAAACTTCTTTATAAATATCTTTTCGTCTTGAAAACTTGAATTTAACTATTTCCATAAATTCCATCCTACAATAAACCCAGTATACAAGAGTTGTCGTTGCTGTTAATGCAGCTTGAGACAATGCATACACAAACAATTTTTCTCGAAAAGCATCTATTAACAAATAGGCAATTATAAGTTTCAGTATAGCAGCCATTGATTCTGCTCCGCAAAACACGACAAAACGCTCCTTAGCCATCAATAACCCATTGTACGGAACTCCTATAAACGAGACCACAGAGCCTACGAGTGCAAAATGAAAAACCCAAAGCGCATTGGAAATATCTCCTGAATACCGTAAATAAGACAGGATGAACCAATCACCCAATGGTAAGGCCAAACATAATGTAATAACAGCTATAAACGCATGAATGGTAAAATTCACATTAAACTGTTCGTTTATGTCAACTAGACTACCTCGACCAATAGCCACAGACATAAACCTATTTGACGTGGCTAACATTATAGTATTAAATATAGCAATAAAAGAAATAATACTGCCTACGATACTAAATAATCCAAAATCATCAACTCCTAAAGCTAATAAAGCAAACCTTGTAGTAAACAAGCCACATACTGTTGTTATAAGTAGTTTACCATATAGGAATAGTGAATTAATTGCGAGTGCTTTATTTGTATTCTCCTCCATTTAACAACAATTACTTAACACTTTATACATATTTAGACAAAAAGATCAACTTATATCAACAACATTGCACAAGTAGCCCAATCTTCTTATTTAATTTATGACCACCTACAAAGGGCCTAACATTGTACTATTTCGAGGTAATTCTCTTTTAATAATTCCTTAACTAAAGAGGCCCTCGGTTATTATAAGGAATGGCTGGAATTAAATCACATTTGTTACAAAGGCATCATATAAAAGAACTAAAAAACTGATATTTTCTCAGCGAAATAGCACATCGTAAATCAGGTAAAACTATACAAATAGAACGTACGGGGGGGGACAGGAACATCTAAAACTAGCTGCCATTTTTCAAGATAAAAAACGCGAGTTATTTGTCCAACCGCAAAAAGTCCCTCATGGTTAATGCGATATATTATCAAAAAACAGTAGCATTTAGGGTTAAATGCTCGGTCCCCTTCGTGCCGTTACAATCTCGCGTCAACAATACTTCTATCCAATGTACACTTCACGTCAAAGATGACATGCTCGTCCTTAAGAAGAGCAGGAACATCAAGACCCTCAAACTTCTTATGAGCCACGGCAGCAATAGCTGCGTCAAACTTCATCTTTGGCAATTCGTTTACGACATCAATACCATACTCTCGCTTGGCAATTGCTGGATTTGCCCACGGATCATAGACCGTTACATTACAATTGTAGTCCTTCAAAGCCTTATAGATGTCAATGACCTTGGTATTGCGGACATCAGGGCAGTTCTCCTTAAAGGTGAAACCAAGAATGATGATTTCAGAGTTAAGCACCTGAATCCCTTTCTTGAGCATGTGCTTCACTGTCTCCGTGGCAACATATTCACCCATACCATCATTCATACGACGACCAGCGAGAATGATTTCAGGATTATGACCATGACGCTGTGCGCACTGTGCCAAGTAGTAAGGATCTACGCCGATACAGTGGCCACCTACCAAACCTGGGCGGAACGGCAGGAAGTTCCACTTGGTACCTGCTGCCTCCAAAACGTCAAGCGTGTCTATTCCCATCTTGGTAAAAATGTGAGAGAGTTCATTGACAAAGGCAATGTTGATATCGCGCTGAGAGTTCTCTATCACCTTTGCGGCCTCAGCCACTTTGATGGTAGGGGCAAGATGGGTGCCTGCAGTGATGACGGAGGAATAAACCTCATTGACATACTTTCCTATTTCGGGAGTAGATCCAGAAGTCACCTTCTTGATATGCTCTACCGTATGCTGCTTGTCGCCCGGATTGATACGCTCGGGGGAGTAGCCTGCAAAGAAGTCTTCGTTCATTTTCATGCCGCTAACCTTCTCCACCACAGGAATACATTCGTCCTCGGTCACTCCAGGATAAACCGTTGACTCATATACCACCACGTCCCCTTTGGAAATCACTTTGCCCACCGTGGTAGAGGCTCCATAAAGAGGTGTCAGGTCGGGATTGTTGTTCTGATCCACAGGCGTGGGAACAGCAACGACATAGAAGTTGCAATCACGAATAGCCTCTATATCGGAGGTACACACCAAGCCGTGATTATTGATGGCATCCTGCAACAACTCGTCACTCACTTCCAGCGTCGCATCATGACCAGCCATCAAGGCCTCGCAACGCTTAGCATTCATATCAAAACCTACAGTCTTGTATTTAGTAGAAAACAGGCGGGCAAGCGGAAGACCGACATAACCGAGGCCAATCACACAAATCTTTGTTTCTTTCATCTTTGTTTATTTTTTATATAGTGATTACAAATTCTTTTTATACCAGTCAATAGCAGCAGCGATACCACGCTGGAAGCTCCATTCTGGATCATAACCCAATAGCTCCTTGGCCTTGCTGATATCGGCATTGGAGTGCTTGATATCGCCCGCACGGTCAGGACCAAACTCAGGTTCTACGTCCACACCAAGAGCCTTGGTCAATCCATAATAGATATCAATCAAATACTCACGGCCTCCGTATGCAATATTGAAGGCTTGTCCAGCTGCCTCATGGGGAGCAAGGCATGCTTTGAGGTTGGCTTCTATCACATTCTCAATATAGGTGAAGTCTCTTGATTGTTTGCCGTCGCCATTGATGCGGCATTTCTGGCCATGGAGCAGTTGCTTGATAAACTTGGGTATCACAGCTGCGTATGCACCGTCTGGATCCTGCCGACGGCCGAATACATTGAAATAGCGCATTCCGTAAGTGTCAAGTCCATAATGCCGCGTATATTGCTTTGCCCATTCCTCGTCACAACGCTTGCTCACCGCATACGGGGAAAGCAGATTACCCTCAACTCCTTCTTTCTTCGGGAGATTAGGCTCGTCGCCATACACGGAGCTTGATGATGCATAGACAAATTTCTTCACGCCTTTCTGACGTGCTGCCTCCAGCATGTTCAATGTTCCTTGAATGTTGTTGAGAGAATAGAACAACGGCATCTCAATGGAGCGGGGCACGGATCCCCAAGCCGCCTGGTTAAGGACATAATCGACTCCTTCGCATGCCTTCATACAAGTGTCGAGGTCCTTGATATCGCCCTTGATAAACTCGTAATTAGGGTTGTCAAGAAACATATCCACATTTTTCTGTTTTCCTGTTGACAGGTCATCAAGTGCCCGCACTCGACAGCCCATATCAAGAATTGCTTCACAAAGGTTACTGCCGACAAAGCCAGCAGCGCCAGTTACAAGGAATAATGATTCCTTTGGAAATTTCAAATGCTTGTATGCCATATATTATAATAAATAAGCTATTGTTTATTCTTAAAGAGAAGCGATCACTCTAGGTGCGTTAAAGCATACGGCGAAAATCGCTTATATTCTAAATCTCGCCACACGCCATTACAGCATCATGTTTGTGTGCTTGCAACTCATGGTTAAATGGATGTCGGATTGTCCCCGATGGGTAATCCTTTCACCCGATTGAGCTCGTTCTGCATGGCTGCTAAACGGGCTTTGAAGTCGGAATCAAGTTCCTCACGCTCATGGGCGTATACTGCCTTCAGCTTTTGCTCACGTGCCTCAAATTCAGCGCTGACTTCAGCGGCGATTGAATGGCGAAGGGATTCCGAAATATTTACACCACCGTCTCCTGTCATAAAAACCATGAGCTTTTGCATCATGTCATTTATCTGGTCTATCTTTTCAGACAGTTGTTTGTTTAGACTTGAAACCATAGCCTCCAGTTCCTCTATTCGCTTTTCGCGAGATAGAAGTTCTTTGCGAAGCTGCCTGTTTTCGGCTGCCCAATCATGCACTTGCGCACTAAACGCTTGTGTGGACTTGTTTTTAAGTTTCATAATGGAAAAGCACCAACGGGGTGGTTCATTTATAATAGTTCAAATCCCTACAACGTAAAGGGTATGGTTTGGAGAAAAAGAGACATGCCTACTTGGGACAGTTTTGTCCACTAATTTATGATGCGGAAGATGATTTAGAAGTAGTCCAAAAAACGCAGCATAGCGCACTTTTGCATGTGACAATAGTTTATGTTGTCAATCATTTATATCCCACAGTCGATTAAATTCTTTCGTATAATCAGAAGCTTTTTTGACATCATTTTTATCTACCGATATTTCTTCATCATTTCTTGTCTCAGCATTAGTGGTCCAATTATAAGAACCATGAATGAGTACATTGTTGTCTATTACACAAAACTTACGATGCATAATACCATTGCGTTCAGCTTTTATCGCTTTATGTTCAAACGGCGACAAATCTACACCATGCTTCTTATTAATATAATTGGCATCAATCATAACACGAACTTTGCAGTCTTTATTCTTCATCTCTAATAATTTATCCCTCAAAGTTTCGTTTGTAAACCAAGCAACACTTACATCAATTGTAGCATTTGCTTCGCTTAGTGCATCAAGAATTTTCTGCTCTATATCCTTGAATTCCACGGAGGACTTTATATCCGTTTTCTTCTCCGTTACTCCTGAAAAATAGGCATTTAACGAATCTATAACGGCTCTCTCCATCGCTTTAATATCAAACATAGGCTTAGGATAAATCGTCAGAGACTTTACATTCTTATTACCTATAGAATTCCCCATATTAGCTGTCTGAACTTCCTTTAAAGAAGCTAGCAAACAACAAGCTCTTTCAGCACAAGAGTCATCTGCAAAAAACACTTTCAGATAGTCTTTACTGAAAGACCTTCTTATTTCTGTTGAAAAATTTTCATTAGCCATACTATATCATTAAAAAAGCACGAATAACATCATTTACGTTGAAAAATCACATTATCTTCTTGGTTCACAGGTCACATAACTCATCACCCATGAAGCGCTGCAAGGCGGACATGATTCTGAGTTCTTTGGCAGAGGGAGCCTTGACACCTTTAATCGCACAGTTTAAGAAGAATGGGAGGCTCGGAGCAAGGGACTCGCGGAGCTCCGTAGGCATGAGCATGTGCCATTCGTTCTTTTCATCGTCGCAATAAGTGACAACGAGATAGTATTTCTGGAGAATGTAAGGGGTCTTGCGCTGCTTGCGAACCACATAGGTGTCATCGCCTCCACGTACAAACTCGTCGAGGATCAGAAGCTCGGTCTTACTGAGTCTGCTGAGAATCTCAATGGGGTTGTCCATGACTTCCATAGCGATTCTGCGGCTGGTCTCGTCTTTCCGAAGATTGGGGCTGACGTACAAGTCGAACTTCTTGCAGACCTTTAGCATTTTCACCTTCGTAGTGGAGTTTATGATCTGCTGCAACATTATGTTGGATGCCTTGAAGTCTTTATTGGAAATCGTAATCATTTTTGTGACGCAAATATTTGTGGCGGGCAAGCCGCCAAGTTTTTCACATTAATCGTCGTTAATACTTTTTCTTTGTCATCAGTCTGATGTCATTTCTTCTTTGAGTGGGTAGAGGAATTGAACTGCTGATAGGCTTCCCGGGCATTGGGGGCCACAATATGATTGCCACCGAAGAAGTTGATGATGATCTGTGGTTCCGCGCTCTGCCTGAGTTTGTCGATGACGGCCTGGGCGATGCGGTCTTCCAAAACGGCATCAGATGGCTTCGCCTGTGGTTCCTCCAACTGCTCCGCCGTGAAAGACGGGGCTTCCTGCTCTTTTGCAGAGGCTTCGGTGGATGCCGAGGAGCGAAAGTCAATCGAGTAGGAGGTAAACACTAATCATAGGTGTTTATCT
>ULSN01014066.1_pt1 | contig 14797 bp, 7 predicted proteins | sample 1956771 | NCBI WGS metagenome assembly ULSN01 (sample SAMEA4835709, study PRJEB28245) | human gut metagenome | biome: gut microbiome; material: fecal sample | place: Denmark | collected 2008
GTGATGAGCTTCGATACCGAGGCAAATCGCATCAGCATGTTTGGCTCCATCTTGATGCCCTTTTAATTCTATAGAGTCCCTAGTGTCGCCAAATGCGATACTAGGGCTTTTCGTTAATATAAGTTGCTTTACGCCCTAAAAGAGCAACAAATATTAAAATTATCGCCTTCTAAGGGGACAAAATGTTGCCAAATGGTGGATTTTTAGTATAAAACGTTGTTCTTTACATAAATTGACTAAATTACCCCCCCCTATTCTCGCAATTTCTTTATATATTTGCAGTGTCAAAAATGATATGCTAAACTTAAAAATAAGCAAAGTATACCAAGTAATAAGTAAAAGTATACCCAGATGAAGTAGAGTTACAACCACTTGTATGCTCAAAATAGAACTAGATATACTAAACAAAAATGTTATAAACCGAATTACATATTAAAACCATTATTAATTATGTGCAAAACGATGGTGATGAAAATGTCTTTAGCTACCATGCTACTGATGTTAATCTCGATGAAGAGCTTTTCGCAAAACATTGGGGTAAAGAGCAATTTGCTGTATTGGGCTACAACAACACCCAATATCGGACTTGAAACTGCTGTGGGGAAGAAGCATACCGCACAGGTATTTGTTGGCTTCAATCCTTGGAAACAGTCGGGAGGTGACCAGTCCAGCCTCCGCCACTGGCTTGTGATGCCGGAATACCGCTATTGGTTCTGTCAGAACTTCAATGGCTGGTTTCTCGGTGCTCATGCTATGGGTGGACAGTTTAATGCCGGAGGCGTCAAGCTACCTTTCGGTATGTTTAAGGACTTGCGCGACCATCGCTATGAGGGATGGTACGTAGGTGGTGGTGTCACCGCTGGTTATCAGTGGCCACTTTCCAAGCACTGGAACCTGGAAACCTCTGTAGGTTTCGGATATGATTATATCCAGTACGACAAGTTCAAGTGCGGTGCCTGTGGCGAGAAGGAGAAGTCATCTCATGACAACTACGTGGGTCCTACCAAGGCAGCCATTTCTCTTATTTATATGTTGTAACTCATTAAACATAATCTATGAGTATGAAAGATTTTAAGAATTACATATTATTATTCAGCTCTCTTTTGATGGCTATGCCTCTTGCAGCCCAGGATTGCAAGAGTCTCAAGTTGGCTGCCGATAAGATTCAGGTATCTAATGTACAGATGTCTCATCACAATGACCTGGTTACGGTTGCGATGGATCTGAATCTCGATTCCCTGGATCTCCCTACCAACAACCAGCTTGTCTATACTCCGATGATCAAGCATAAGGGTGAGCTGCTCAAGATGCCGGAGATTGTTATCAACGGCAGAAGACAGCAGATTATGTATGACCGTGGAGTAGGAAAAAAACAGTTGCAGCTTTCACCTCAGGCTTTGGTGGTGAAGCGAGACAACAAGAAGCAGCAGACCGTGAAGTATCTTGCCTCCGTTCCTCTCTCTTCTAAGGAAAGAAACTACGATTTGGATATTCATGAAGACCTCTGCGGTTGTGGTGATCTGCAGGATGGCAATGATTTCACGGTTTCTCGCTGTCGCCAGCCGGTAGCTTCTTTCGTCCGTCCGGAGGTAGAGGCAATCAAGGTCCGTCATCTGGATAAGCGCGCTTATATCGATTTCCCGGTAGACCGTATAGAGCTGCATCCTGATTACCGCCGTAATCCGGAACAGTTGGATAGCATTATCCGCACCATCAATGCATTGAAGGAAGACAAGAACCTCGAAGTGAGCGGCATCAACATTCATGGTTATGCATCACCTGAGAGTCCTTACACCCATAATGATTATCTGGCAAAGAACCGTGCCAAGACGCTGACCGAATATGTCCGCCGAATGGTGAAGTTGCCAAGCAACCTCTTCACGGTTTCTTCTACTCCAGAGGATTGGGATGGTCTGATAGCTTATATTAAAGATAGCAACCTGGAGCATAAGGATGCCATTCTGGCGATTATTGCCGATAAGAATCTGAATGCGGATGCCCGCGAGTTGAAGATTAAGAAGCAGTATCCTTCAGAGTATCGCTTCATGCTTGATACCTGGTATCCTGCCCTCCGCCATTCCGACTACCGCATTACTTATAAGGTGAAACCTTTCGATGTGGAAGAGGCAAAGGAGATTATCAAGACCAAGCCACAGCAGTTGAGCCAGGAAGAGATGTTCATGGTAGCCCAGACTTACGAGCCAGGCAGCAAGGAGTTTAATGAAGTGATGGAGATCGCCGTCCGCATGTTCCCAGAGAATGAGACAGCGAATCTGAATGCAGCCATAACCCGCTTGAATGCCGGTGATGCAGATAATGCAAAACAATATCTCGACAAGGCAGGAACCAGTGCTGATGCCCAGAATGCCCGAGGAGTCTATGAGATGCTGAAGGGCAACGAGAAGCAAGCTCGTTATTATCTGGAGCAGGCAGCCAAGGCAGGTGTCAAGGCTGCTCAGGAGAATCTCGAAAATCTATAAGAGGTAATAAATAGGAATAAAAATATTAATCAAATTAAATATATCAATTATGAAAAAATCGTTATTGTTTTCCGTTGCATTGGCGGGGCTGATGCTCGGTTCTTGTTCAAGTAGTGATGACTTGGCAGGTGGTAACACCCCTGCTAATCAGAGTGGTAAAGGCTATGTGGCATTCAACATCAATTTGCCTAGTCAGTCAGGTAGTAGCTCTCGTGCTGGTTCAGAGAATGATCAGTTTGATGCAGGTATGAAATCTGAGTATGACGTCAAAAATGCAACTCTTTTGCTTTTTGATGGTTCTGATGAGAGTACGGCAAAATTTAAAAAGGCGTATCCATTGAATACTGCACCTTGGACAGATAAAGGTAATACAGAAAATGTTACAACAACATCTGCAACTATAGTACAGCAGGTTGATGCTCCTTCAACAAATTATTTAGCTCTTGTTGTTTTGAATAGTAATAATGTGTTTACACTTGGAACAGATGGAGGTATCACTATTGATGGTTCTGCATTTTCAGGAACGCTAAATGATTTTTTAACTAAGTCTGCTGCTACTGATGGTAAGGATTTGACCAAAGCAGGTTTTTATATGGCAAATGCACCATTAGCAAACAAAGTTGGTGGTAGTAGTGATCCAAAAGGTGCTACTGTAAATACCTTGGTTAGTCTTGATGGTAAAATTAAGGAAACAGAAGCTGAAGCAAAAGCAGCTCCTGCAGAGATTTATGTAGAACGTGGTGTTGCTAAGGTTACTATGCAGAAAGGTACTTCACACTCTGTGACGGGTTCTAAACCTGCTTCTTCTACATCTGAAGTTGCTTTTGAAGTAAATTCATGGACTTTGGATAATACAAATAAAACTACTTATTTGGTGCGTTCAACAAAAGACTATGGTTCATGGTTAAGTTTGGCATCTAATGCAACTACTGGTGTTACCAATAAATATCGTTTTGTTGGTTCAAATGAGGTTGGGTCTGGTATGTATCGTACTTACTTTGCACAAGATCCTAATTATGATACAACAGGTAATACTTCTGCAACTTTTAATAGTTCTGCAACTTTTAGTTCTGAGTTTGGAAATGAGAATCCTCAATACTGTTTTGAAAATACATTTGATGTAGATAATCAAATTGATAAATATACAACTCGTGTTTTGATTAAGGCTAAACTGAATAGTGGTGACACATTTTACGTAATTAATGGTGACGAGAATACAATCTTTGATAGAACTGCTGTAGAAAACGAGATTAAGAAGCAGTTCCTCTTGGAATATGATTCATGGATTAAAGCTAATGTGACTTCTCCTACAACAGTTGATGAAAATTCTTTGGCTGTTGATTTTACAGATGAAGCAGGTGCTGTCACTCTTAATTCAATAAAAATTACTGGTGTTACATATGTATCAGGAGTAAAAAGTCTTCCTTCTGATTATATAAAAACTGTAATGGCTAGACTTGGTTCTATTCAGGAATATAAGAATGGTGAGTCTTATTATTTCGTTCGTATCAAGCACTTTGGTGATGATTTGACACCTTGGAATTCAACAGAAACAGATAAGCCATCAGCAAAAGGTGTTTACCCATCAGGCACTAATCGTGACGGTAACTATTTAGGTCGTTATGGTGTACTCCGTAATAACTGGTATGATATTGAAGTAAAAGGTGTTAAGGGATTGGGTTCTCCAAAGGTTCCAACAGTTACTACTGATACTGATGATGAATTGAAGTCTTACATCGCTGTTAAGATCAACGTCCTCTCATGGGCTAAGCGTACACAGGGTGCTATTTTGCACTAAGATGTAAATACATTTAAGATAAAAATTGAAAATAATAATTGATTAGCGATATGATAGCGCAGAAGATAAATAAATGGTTAAAGGGTGTCATGGCAGCTGCCATGACCCTGACCGTCGCGACCTCATGCCACGATATGTGGCACCAGGATTACAGCGATTGTCCTAATGGTGTATATGTGAAGTTTAAGTATGATTATAACCTCCAGCGTGCCGACATGTTCAACGACCATGTTGGACAGGTAACGCTGTATGTATTCGACGAGAACGGAAACTATATAACCCAACAGACCGAGACGAATTCTGCGCTATCATCGCCTCTCAAAGACCCAAATTATGTGATGCACGTCGAGAACCTGCAGCCAGGTAAATATCAGTTCCTTGCCCTTGCCGGACAGAATGCTTACGCCGACCAGTTAACTTCAGGCCGTGCCAAGTTCGTTCGTACCGCTCCATCGGCTACAGGAGAAAAGATGCAGAAACTGGAAGTGAATCTCGACCATGAAAATAGGGGAGAGTATGATGAGGTTGTCAACAACAGCCTTCCTCTCGATACCCTCTGGCATGGTAAACTGCTGGAGGCAGTAGAGGTATCATCCTCAAAACCTTCTTATGCAACCATCCCTCTGGTGCGTGATACCAAGAAGATCAACGTGGCGCTTCGTGACCTTGACTCTCCACAGGATATGGATGTCAACGACTACACGATGACCATCGAAGACCATAATGCCCGCATCCTTTGGGATAACTCTCTCGATGAGAGCCGTAAACTCATTTATACCCCTCATGCTACATGGAATACGGTAGATGAGGACGAGCAGGGCAAGATAGCCCATGCTGACTTTATGACTTCCCGCATTCTGAAACACGATGATTACAACCTGGATGGCCGACTCCTGATTAAGAGTAAGGAGACCGGAAATATGGTAGTCAATGTAGACCTGCCAGACCTCTTGAGTCGTCTTCGCACCAGCGAGGAGTACAGTTACAGTGCACAGGAATTCCTAGACCGTGCCTACGATTACAAACTTCAGTTCTTTATCCAGGGTGGCAAGCTCAAGTATTGCTACATCACCATCAGCGTGAATGTGCTGAGTTGGAGCAAGCGCATCCAGTTCGAAGAACTCCATTAACATGTCCTACCCGGCTTCCCATAAGCCGATTCAAAAAAGAAAGTGTATGTTTAAGATGAAAACTATAACCCTCTCATTGCTAGCCCTTATGCTGGTGATGTCGTTCGCATCCTGTGCGAGCGACAACACTTGCGACTTGCCTATGCCCAACAAGGATATGAAGACATATCTGCAGGTAAAGGTAACGGTGGAAGGTAGTGGAGATACACGAGCGAGTAGGGCAACTAAAGGACCTCAAGGAGGTGAAGATGGTGATGGTAGAGAACAAGGAATCAATCATGAAAATGATGTCAATTCTCTTACCGTCTTACTATATAGATCTGATAAAGAGGACATAGCGGAAGCTGATGCAAAAATAGATTATGTATATACATTTACCGGTTTAAAGTCATCATCATCTACTAGTGGTGTAACTTATACTACTGGTCCACGAGAAATTGATCCAGTTATTGTTGGTAAAAGCTATCATGTTTTGGTTATCGCCAATGCTGGTGATATGACTTCCAAATGTATAGGAGAGAATATAAGCGTAATCAGAGATATGCAAATGGATAAGGTTTGCACTCGCAATGAAGATATCGCCAATTTCACTGATTTTGTCATGTCATCAAAGAAAGATGCAAAGATTGATTTCTCCGGAAAATCCGGTAGTGGAACTGGAACCGAGTCAGATCCATATATGGTAGATGTAAACATCGAGCGCCTGGCTGCCCGTATCGACATCATTCCAACTGCTGCTTTTGATGGTACAAGTCAAGGTTATTATTATAACGTAATGGATGGTACGAATGTAATAGGTGGCTTTAAGCTCGAATCTGTTACTCCTACCAAGGTTATGACAAAGGGAGAATATCTGATAAAGCGAGTTTCTTCAGATAAAGATGTATCTTCTGTTACTTATTTCGGAGAGGAAAAAATGGATGCTACTACTAAGGCTTCTACTAATTATGTGGTTTGCCCTTGGACAAAGGATCGTACAGGTCTTACTCTCGCAGAAGCCGAAGGTCCTACATCTTTTTATAATGTAAAGAAGACAACTTCTACCGGTACAATAGCAGATGCATCATACATCCTCGATTATGTGATGGAGAATACGACCACCGATAATGCCGAGACTTATTCTACAGGTCTTATCTTTAAAGGCAAGTATTACGAGTCTTCCGAATGGGATGCAACAAACCATCGTCCGATTGCAAGTGCTACAGGTACTGATAAGGAATATACCTATACGCTCCGTCATAGCGACCCTTCAGGAAGTGGAACCACCGCTGACCCGATGCATTTTGGTGTTGTTCGCAACAACATCTATCAGGTAAAGGTAGAAGGTGTTGAAGGAAAGTCTAAAGGTATCAAGTTGACCATACATGTAGTCCCTTGGGCACATTACGACCATGGGGAAGTAATATATTAAACTCTAAGATTAATTTACAAAGTAAACTAAAATGAGAAAACATATAATGAAATATATGGCTTGCCTGGTGATGCTGCTTCTGACTTTCGCAGCATGTTCGCCAGATAGTGATGCTTCTGATCCGGGAAGCACCACCAACAAGACATATACTCTCCATTTTAATCTGTCTCCAGTATCAGGAAGTTCTGCTTCTTCCCGTGCAGAAACCTATACTGCAGAAAGCCCCAATTCATGGGAGGACGGTTCTAAAGAAGAGAACATGAAGAGTTGGACAGTTGTCTTTGTAAAGTCTGATGGAACGGTAGCGAAAGTTGTCAAGCAGCCATCCGTAGCAGAAGGCAAAGATAAGGAAGATGATGTTACTGTTACCGGATTGGAAGCAGGAACCACTTATACGGTCTATTCTTTTGCCAATATATCAGATGCTGATCTCGGTACGATTACGGAGGGCTCTCGTTCTCCTGACTTCGATTCCAAATCATTTGCTGTCAATGGTAATGATATGGATATTACAGCGAATGGTATTCCTATGAGTAATAAACAGAAGGTAACTATCAGCTCTGACGGCCAACCAGATGTTAAGCAATTATATGTAGTAAGAATGCTATCCAAGATTACTCTCAAGTTCCGCAATATGACAGGTCAAGATATTACTGTAAAGAATGTGAGTATCAGTGATATTACAAGCAATCCTGCTACAGGAACAGAAAATGTCAAGTTGCTTCCTAAAACGTCTGTTTCATCTACGAATGTTGCCCAAACGCCAAATTTGGTAGAGAATGCTAAAAGAGATGATTTTACACGTGCGATTGGTTTGACAGTAACCAAGGACGCAACCGATTATGATACAGATAACAGCCGCTCGGTTTCTTTCTATGTCAACGAGAGTCAAGCCGGCAATACTTATCCTTATTTTGTAGTAACGCTCGAAACGAACGTTGGTTCACAACGATATTTCATGTATACCGACTGGAATCAGATAGCCCGCAACGACCATCATGTCTTAAAGTTGGCGCTGAGCGATTACAAGCTACGTCTCAAGGTAGAGGACTTTGGATCTATCGGTTCGGCTCCGTCATTGAAAGATGACGGAAAACAGCTCAATCTCACTTTCCATGATTTAGAGGAGTTCCATATCATTCCTTCTGTTACGAAGTATAGTGATGATTCACCTGTCTCTTTCACTAATCTAGAATGGAAGAAACTTTCAGAATCGGTGGTTGGAGACGAGTCAAAAGCTTTCTCTACTATACCAAAGATAGTAACAGGTGAAAATATAATAGAGGCTGCAACATTAGGTGAGTTAGGCAAGAAAATAGGTCCTATCATCTATCAGCTTTCTGTGAAAGTGGATGATGGAACCACAACTGCACCTACGCTGGTATATCGAGTAGCAATCTCTCAGGATTTAACTTGGTACTCAGCAAGGCGCCATAACGGTGCATTTTGGATATGTAAACAATAATACTAATATTAAAAAACATTGAAGCTTATGTTTAAGTCTAAGATTTTTAATAGTGTAATGAGATATATGTTGGTAGCAATGCTTGCATTGCTGCCAAATGCTATATGGGCAGGTGATAATTATATGAATAATGTCTTTCTGACTGATGTAAACCGCGTATCTATTGATATGCAAAGTATCTTGGGTGGTAATGATAATAAGGCAAAATATAATTATATTGAGTTTTATTTTCTTGACAAGTCTGATGCTATTGTAGATTTAAGTAACATTAAACTCGGTTTGTGGAATAGTGAATCAAATGATGCAAATTCGGATTTTAATGGTGGTGGCTTCAAGAAGACCAATAATTATTTTCTTTTTTACAAAGAGAAAAATGGTTGGGGATGCGAAAATTTGTTTAGGTTTAAGATAAATACTACTAATGTAGATCTCTCTGGTTATAAGTTTGTAGTAAAGGCTTCTAATACGAATAATTTTGAAACAGATAAGACAACGGCAGATGTTACATATACTTATCAGCTTTATTCTCAGAGTGATGTTGATGCTGTAACTTTCACCAAGGCAAAAGATCCTACTTTGGTGAAATCTACTTATGCTTTAAAAGAAGGAAACAAATGTATCTTAAGTGGTGCTTCTGTATATGATGAAATAAAAAAGATTTTAGAAGTTTCGTCTAAAGAAGATATTAAGGACTTCTATATACGTTGGACTATAAAACATACAGATAACACCAAAGTAGATAATCTTATTGTCTCTTCAGAAAAAATAAAGAAGCGTAATGATCTTGACTATATTTACTATAATAATACAGGTTCCTCAATCCAAGCAAAAGACTTGGATGTTACCTTAGAGTTGCCTAGTAGTGAGTCTTGGGATAACATAAAATTATCTTTTGTTATTTCCAAAAATATCTCTGAATTGACTACTCAATATGGTGTTGTTGAGAAGGAGCCAACTTTGAATGCATTGTATAATATTACGTTGGAAACAAAGTATAGCATGCCTTTCAAACATTATGTAGGCCATGCTAATACTGCATTTGACGAAAAGGGTAAGCAGCAGACTGCTGAATGGGAGTACTATGTCTATGTGAAAGATGCTAATGAGCAAGTTGAGTTGGTATTGCCATTCGACAAATATGAAAATGGAATAGGATCGGGAACGCCACTTGAGCCACGAGGTTATTTCAGATGGTATGATTTTAAAAAAGATAAAGCTAATGATAATTTAAGTCCAGTTACAGGGACCGGAGCATCAACTCTTCTGAATCATATAAAATCAGAGGGTAAAGACTATGGCCTGTTTGCTTTCAATATTTCTCAAGACCCTGTTAGTAAGAATGTTGGTGTTATGTATACTGCACCTGCAGGAGCTTCGTCTGAAGGATGGGTTGGTGAAGATATTGCCTGTGATGTGAGCCGTTATATTGATGGTTTGGATGCTACAAAAACTTATCTTGTACATGAGCCTACGCTCTCTATCAGATACATTTTCCATATCCGTTCTGCCAAGCAGTTAGCAGACGATATTATGAATACGGCTATTGGTAAAAATCCTCAAAGAGCAGGTTATAGAACTTATGAGGATGGTAAGTATATAACAGTTGGTATGAAGGAGGCAAGTTCTACTGTGACCCTTCGACTGGATTTGTCTGATGCTACGAAATATTATTTCCATCCATTAGCAAATGGTGTATATAAGCAAGATGGAGCTTCTTTTGGTTTCACTAATCGGGTATATTATGTAGATGAAAAGTACAAACTCGTAGAATCCAACTTCGATAAAAATAAATTATGCAAGGCAACTAAGATTGAATGGTGGGCGTATGATAAGAGCAAAACTTATTGTCGTAACCTGGGGACAGAGACTAATCGTTTCTTTGATTTGTCGATGGGAAATCTCAATGGCAGTTGGATGCCTGCATCTATGACAGGGTCTGATAAGAATTTTTCATTTAACTATGGAGATCCTGTATTCATAGTTGCATATGCAATGGATGATGACGGAAACCGTTGTCCTATTGCCAACTTTGATGTTCGATTCATGAATAATCATCCGATGACTAAAGAGGAGATCGTTAAAAATGGATTGAATAACAGACTTATTAGTTATCTTGACGAGCACTATAAAATGGCTACTAAGCCTATTACATTTGATGACGATGATGTAGAACAGACTTTGGCTGCTCCTACAAGTCCGGATGACAACCAGGACCGATTACCATCTAAATGGGATCGCCGTGCTTATAGTTTCGTATATCGTGATCTGATTGACTACGATGCTACTTATTATGGTCTGAATAAAATCGGTCATTCTCCACTTCATGGAGATTATTGCTTGTATAAGTCTGCCAATGTTGATGGTGCTTCCGGTAATGGTGAGTCACTTAAAGATGGATATCTTTGGTGGCAAACTGGACAATTATATGATAAGACTTATGAGATAACCAATGGTTCTCAGTATGGCCACTTCCTCTATGTGGATGCATCAGACGAAAGTAGAAAAATCGCCGCTGCAGATTTCACGGCAGATCTCTGTACAGGACAGCAACTTATCTTCACAGCGGGTGTTGCTGACATGACTAAAGCGGATACTAAGCCACAGATTATGTTTAAACTATTTGGTGTTAAAAGAAATGTCAATGATGATATTGTTGAAAAACACCTGATACATAGTTTTGCGTCTGGTGATTTTAAGACTAATGTAGAAGACTTGAAACCGGCAACTTGGTACCAGGTATATGGTAAGATTACTTTGCAAAAAGAGTCAAATGTAGAGCAGTATTCAGATTTCCGACTGGAGATTGATAATTACTGTAGCAATACTGATGGTGCCGACTATGCTGTAGATGATATCCGTATGTATCTAGCGCCTGCTAAGGTTCAGGTGATTCAGGAAAAACCGGCATGTGGTGGCGCTACAACTGGAACCGTCAAACTGAAGATACGTGCTATCCACGAGACCTTGAATGCGATTTTGGGACATAAAGATACAAAGATCTATTTCAGATTTGTGGGTGAAGATGGAAAGCCTGTAGAAGGTACTGATGAGAGTAATCCTTACTATCGGACGGAACAGGTTAATACATCTGATGGAACAAAAATTGAATACAAGAGCAATAAATATGGAGCTGTTGACGTATTCGATTCAGAGGAAACTTGCAACCAGTATACTATAGATGGTACTCCTATGATCGAGAAGGATAGCGAAGGTGAAACCTATATTGTTATCAGCAATAAGGACTTTTCTTTGACTACGGGTAAGAAGTATTATGTATCTGTATCTACAGAAGATCCTGCCAAGGGAAATGCTAATTGGGGTACACCTGCTGAGGTCTGCTCGTTGTACAGTAACTGGTTTGAAATGGTTAGCCAGCATCCAATCATTACTGATACCAAGGGTAATATCGTAACGGATTATAAGATTCCTTGCGCTCAAGCTGACAATTATGAGGTTAAAATCAAGGGACAATTGACAACAACTGACCCTTATAATGGTGGTAAGATTACATTGGATGGTGTTAAGTTCATCTGGTATATCGATGGTACTGGTGAAACAAATAAGGTGGATCCTTCTGCACCTGCCAGCAATGAAATCACCATCAGTAAGGATAAGCTTCCTTTGGGTACGACTCATAATATATATATGCTGCCTGAAGGAACTCAGAATAAAGATGGCTATATTCCATATACAATCAATGGTAAAGAATATCTGTTGTGTCCTAGTGCCATACCTGTCCCATTACGTGTGATGAAGGATGGACCACAGCTTAACTTCGGTTTCAATGATGTGGATTATCCATTCAATGATGGCAGTTATGAGGCTTCGCTTCGTATCGGTTTGCCACAGCTGGAGAAGTTGAAGGCTTCTAAGGGATATTTGAAGGTACCTCTTCATAGTGCTACGATGAGAGATGGAACAGCTATAACAGTGCCACTTACTTTCATTGATGATAGTAAAGCCCCTGCTGTTAATTCGAAGAGCGTAATTGTTGCATCTACGAATGATCCTTTATGGGAAAAGAAGTTGAATCAAACGGTTGCAACATTGGAGAACGAAGAGCTGCCTGCTTTTAATAAAACGACTCAGGCTACTCTCAACCTCAAGTTTGAAGATAATGCAGTTGCTAATTTCCACGAGGGATATTACTATGTTCTCCGATTCGCTTACGAGAAGAGAGCTGCTTCTGCGGCTACTACCAATTGCCCTGGAGAGTCTTATCTCAAGGTGAAGATAGTACCGGAGTTCATTACCTGGACTCCTACTGCAGATGGCGGTATGAATGCCAACTGGAATAATGATGATAACTGGCATCGCTCATCATCTACAGAATTGCATGATAATGAGTATACAAATTATCTGGCTTATGGTAATGCATCTGGTATTACAGCAAAGGTGAATATTCCTACGCTGAACAGCTATGTGCCAATGAAGTTTACCAAGGTAACCATCGGCAATCTGAATGGTTTGCCATTCCCTGACCTCGGTAATGTGGTTTACCGTAGCACCAATCAGATTGCTACCAAGCTGACTAACGGTAAGGGTAATGAGGCTACGAAGTATATCCAGTACGACATCATGGCTTACTGGGATGAGACGGCTACCAATAAGGGATTGGGTACTGACGGTAATCTGAAGTGCGAGAAGTTCTATGGCAATACCTGCCATCAGATTTACTTCAAGCCTCAGGGCGAGCTTCGTGACCAGTGCTATCTTGTATATGACAAGGCTTGGGTAGAGAAGGAACTGGTGCCTAACAAGTGGTACACCATGGCTTCACCTCTGCAGTATATCTACGCCGGTGATATGTATGTACCAGCAATTGATGGTCAGCAGACGACCAAGGCATTTACGGATATCAAGTTTGATGATAAGGCTGCTGATGGTACTACTGCTGTGTATAGCCGAAGTAAGTATCCGGTTTATCAGAGAGCGTGGATGAAGAGCGGAGTAGAGGAAATCTCTCCTAAGGGAGATTATTCTGCATCGCATTATCCGGATGGAGCAGCTCCAGGTGATGTTGATATGAATCTCGGCTACTGGAGTCACGTATATAATAAGGTGGATGAGAGCTATGCCGCAGCCGGAACCTTCGGTGGTTTCTCTATCAAGGCGGGTAATGCGCTCTTGCCGAAGAGACCTACAGATGGTACTCCATTGCCAAATGCGATTCTCCGTTTGCCAAAGGAAGATAAGGAATACCAGTACTTCGATTATACAGGCTCAAAGCCTTCTTCAAGCAAGATGCCGGTTGCGAAGAATGCTGGCCATGGCAAGCTCCTCGTTGCTTTCAATAACGACGAGAAGCATCTCGCAGAGAAAACTCAGAGTTTAGGAACTGATAATAACAGCGGATTCTATCTCGTTGCCAATCCATATACCTGTTCTACCTCGATGGCTAAGTTCTTCGAGGCCAATACTGGTTTGCAGAAAGCTATTTGGATTGTAGAGAATGGTGAGGTAAAGGCGATTTCCAATGAAGAATTGGATAAGAAAAACTACGCTATCCAGCCTACCCAGTCGTTCTTTGTTAAGAAGAATACTGGCGCTGCTATTAGAGAAGTAAGATTCACTTCTACGATGTGTGTTGACCGCACCATTACTCCTGGCCTGCTGATGGCATCTGACTATGTCAAGAGCATTGAAGCAACGACAGAGAATTCCAACGGCCAGACGTCTAGGGCACGCATTGCTTTGCGTCCGGAGGCTTCTGCCGACTATGATGACCAGGAGGATGTGGATCTCTTGTATGATCAGAACCTCAAGGATATTCCGCAGGTTTATACCGTTGCCGGAAACGAGGCGGTGGCTGTGAATGCAGTTCCTGAGTTGTCATGGATTCCGCTCGGCATCGTGAGCCAGCAGGCTGAAGAGGTTTCACTTACCCTGAAGGGTGTGAACAAACTCGATGCTCCGGTTTATCTCTACGATGCTGCATCGGCAAGCTTTACCGAACTTCATGAAGGCGAGGCTGTGAAGGTGAAGGCGGGTGACCACGGAAGATACTTCCTCACCCAGAACCGTACTTCAACCGGCATCGACCGCATGGTGGCAGAAGAGCAGAGCGCACCGGTGAAGGTTTACTCACCTGCTGCAGGCATGATTGTTGTTTCTGCCTTGGGCGGTGAGAAGCTCGACAGGGTTCAGGTATTTACGTTGGATGGCAAGATGGTTCACAGTTATCAGTTGCCTGATAAGCAGAGAATGATTCTGCGAGTTCCATCCGGAGTATATATCGTAAAGGCATCCACCCAGTCCTGTGCTCAGGCTAAGGGACAGAAGGTTGCCGTAAGATAGGAGAAGCTTGGTTTGACAAGTTTATAATAGTTGATAAAAAACGAAAAGAGGGTGTATCATGAATTTATGATGCACCCTCTTTTATTTTCCTTCTCTATATGAACAAATCCTTCTTCGGCATATCTGCCATGAACTGCTTGCGGAGCTTCTCAAAGAATGCCACGGTGTCGTTGCTGAAGCCGTGACCCTTCCAGGTGGATGTGTTCGTGATGAGAA
>ULSN01049109.1_pt1 | contig 14785 bp, 10 predicted proteins | sample 1956771 | NCBI WGS metagenome assembly ULSN01 (sample SAMEA4835709, study PRJEB28245) | human gut metagenome | biome: gut microbiome; material: fecal sample | place: Denmark | collected 2008
AAACCCTGCGTGGCCGGGGTTTAAAACGGCAAACTTTGCCGTTTTCTGAGGTCGGGTGTCCATCATTGATTCCAGCGGCACAAAATGTGTCCCGTTTTTTCTGGCACAGCAGCAGTTCACGCCAAACAGCCCCGGTTCCCTGTGAAAGGAACCGGGGCTGTTTTTGCGTCACTTCATGTAGCGATACAGGAAGGTCGCGATCTGTGCACGGGTGCAGGTGGCGTTGGGGTCGAAGCGTCCGCCGCCCACGCCGGTGGTGATGCCGTTCTCCACGGCCCACGCCACCGCGCCGGCGTAGTAGCTGTCCGTCGGAACATCGCTGAACTCCGCCTTGCCGCCCGCCTTGGTGCTCAGCGCCCGGGCGAGGAGGGTCACAGCCTGCGCTCTTGTGCAGGCGTCGTCCGGCGAGAAGGCCCCGCCGCCGGTACCAGAGGTAATGCCCCGGCTCAGCGCCCAGCGAACCGCCTCCGCATAGTAAGCGTCAGCGGAAACATCCCCCATCTCCATTGCGTAATTCACCACGGGAGAACCCGCCGCGCGCCACAGGAAGGTGATGATCTGTGCACGGGTGCAGGACCGGTCAGAGCCGAACAGACCGTCGGCCTGACCGGTGGTGATCCCCTTTTCCGCCGCCCACTTCACCGCGTCGTAGTAATAAGCGTCGACGGGAACATCCCGGAAGGACGCAGTTTTGACCTCCGCCGCGAAAACGGCCTTGACCTCCACCTGTCCATTCGGCATGGTAAAGGTGAACATTCCGCCGCCCTTATCTGTAAGCGGCAGCGCCTTGCCCTTGCTGTCTAAAACGGTCAGCGTTTCGAGGACATGGCCCGGATCGGGCTTCACCGTTAGGGTCACGCGGTCGCCTTGTCCGGCATTTTTCGGGTTGACGGACACAGTTCCGTTTTCCGTTTTGCCGGGGGTGGACACCGCGTAGGACGGTTCCCAATCCTCCCGGCTGCTGCCGCCGGAGGAGGAGGAACCGCCGCCGGAGCTGCTGGAGCCGACAGCCGTCCACAGGGCCGTGACAGTCATGTTCTCCGCGGGCATAGTGGCGGGAATCTCCTTGTCCCATCCTGCGAAGGTATAGCCTGTCCTGGTGGGGTTGGCAGGGGCGGTGACGGGCGTGCCGTAGTTCTGTGTGATGGTCGTGTCTTCATCGCCATTTCCCGGCTTGAAGGTGATGGTATATTGGTTGATCGTCCACTTGGCGTAGAGGGTCAATGCGTTTGTCACAGGGGTAGCGAAGCCATACGGATTGGTGCAGGCTTCCTCTGTGTACCACCCACCAAAGGTATAGCCCGCCCTGGTGGGATCGGCAGGCTTGGTGGCTTTTTGTCCGTTGAGGACATTCTCCACCGGCACGTTGTTGCCGCCCTTGGTATCAAAGGTCACGGCAAATGTGCCGCCGTTGATGGTGCCATTATTTGTCACCGTGCTGCTGAATGTGCCGCCTCCGATGGTGCCGTTATTATTCACGGTGCTTGTTTCGGTAAATGTGCCATCGGTGATTTTGCCTTTAGCTGCATTTTCCACCGTGCCGCTGAATGTGCCTTTCTCGATGGTGCCCTTATTATTCACGGTGCTTGTTTCGGTAAACATGCCGCCGCTGATGGTGCCGCCCTTATTATTCGTTACCGTTCCACTGAATGAGCCGTTCTTGATGGTACCCTTCGACTGATTGAACACTTCGCCGTTGAACATGCCGTTCTCGATGTTATCTTCATTGACCACTCTGCCGTTGAATGTACCGTCGCTGATGGTGCCGCCCTGATTCGTCACCTTATCGTCAAATGTGCCGCCGATGATGGTGCCGCCCAGCTTCGTCACCACGCCGTCAAATCTGCCGCCGCTGACAGTGCCGTTTTCAAAATACATTGCGTCCGGTATCGTACCCATCATACAGTCGGTGATTTCCACATTACCATTGACAGTTAGCGCTCCCGCGCTCTCAATGCCACCGCCATAACCATTGTATGATACTCGGCAGTTCTGAATTTTTGCCGAGCCGGACAGCGTAGTGGTTCCTGCGTTGGAAATGCCGCCGCCGCCCGCGAATTTGGATGCAGCCGTACAGCCCGCAATGCTGCCGCCGCTCATGACGAAAGTGCCTCCAGCGTTCACAAGCACACCGCCGCCGCTGCCAGTAGTAGCAACGCAGCCTGCAATGCTGCCGCCGGTCATGGTGAAGGTTCCCTCCACATACACACCGCCGCCGGCATGGGCTGTACAGCCTACGATATTGCCGCCGTTCATGGTGAAGGCACCGCCGGATACAATTTCCACGCCGCCGCCATAACTACCGGCATCGGTGTTGCCGCCGGTGATGACGCCGCCGTTGACAGTGTTTTCGGTAGTGCCGGTCGCCAGCGTCCACAGGCCGGTGGAATCCTTATTGAAATATTTTTCAGTTTTCGTCTCTGCATTGTCAACCAGTGTCAAATTGACGCCGTTTTTGACCTCGATCACTCTGCCGGTGCCGGTCATTTTCAGCACATGGTCGTTTAGGTCGAGGGTAACGGTGCGATTGACCGTCAGCATGGCGCTGATTTCAATGTCAGCCATCAGCTTGATGTGATTTTTTGTACTGTCCGCCAGCGCGGCGATCAATGCGTCCGCCGCGGAAACTTCGGCTGGTTCCCCCTCTGCCAGTGCCGCCGTGGGCAGCAGGCTCAGGCACAGGGCCAGTGCCATGAGACAGCTCAAAATTCGTTTTTTCATGGGTTTCCTCCTTTGCTTTCTTCCCCGCCCGGAGCCTATCTCCCGCAGGCAGAATGGTATCCCGTAGGGGAAACCCCTACGGGTCCGGGGGCGCCCCCGGACAGTTTTCAGATTTAGACGCTCAGTGTAGCATATTTTCCGCGATTTGTGGGGCCGTCTGCATGAAACGTACTTTTTTGACTTGAAATGTAATCGGAGCGGCTCCGCTCAACATTTCGCTTGCATTTTCGGCCATTTTCTGAATGATGGAATTATACACCGTACGTCCACGTACGGTCAAGTCTTTTTTCATTTTTTGACATTTTTTCATCTCATGCTTGGCAGTGCGGCCTTCCTCGCAGCAGCTTCTGACCCAGTTTTGACCCAGAATCCGAAAAAAGCGGGCAGGGCTGGACGGATACAACGGAAAATCCGCCGAGCGAACAGTGGTAAAAAGCACAAATCGGAGCCGAAACAGCTCCGATTTGGCCTTGAGACAACCTACGGACCAGAAGGCCGGGGGTTCGAATCCCTCACGGCGTACCACCGCGAACCTATTGATTTCAATGGGTTCGCGGTTTTTATTTTATCTCAGGATAAGCTTCATACACCTTTTTTCTAACGTTTTTCTAACATCTTTCATTCAGGCATTCTGTCAGCTTATCTGCAAGGCTTTGCTTTCTGGAGGTATCCAAATGCCCGTAGATATTGGCAGTCGTTTGAATGTCGCTGTGTCCCATCCATTCCTGTACGTCTTTCAGGCCGCAACCGTTATTCAGCAACAGACTGGCGCAACTATGACGGAGTTCATGGAATCGAATGTGTGGCATTCCATACCGTTCAAGCATTTTTGAAAAATGATGCGTCACATAGTCCGGAGCAAATGTGCGCCCATCGGGCCATTTGAAAACATAGTCATTCTTCTGGTAGGCCTTGCCGAACAAACGCTGGTTTTCTTCTTCCTCAGCTTTTGCTTTCAGAAAAATCTCCCGTGCTTCTTCTGTCATAGGAAAGCTTCGGCGGCTGCTTTGGGTTTTCGTCTTATCCTTTTCCACGGTGACAATCATCTTACAAACCGTGTGGCGAATCAGCACCATACCATTTTCAAAATCAATACTGTCCCACTTCAAGCCAAGAAGTTCGCTGCGCCGCAGTCCATAAAGCGCTGCGATCTTTACAAGCGGCTGTATCGGATCACCGTTCAGGGCTGTAATAAGCTGCTGCAGCTGCTCCGCACTATAGAAATGCGCTTCATGGCGTTCTCTGCGCGGCATTTCAACATATTGACAAGGGTTCGATGGAATCAGCCCATCTTTCACGCATTCCGCTAATGCCTGGCCCAAAATACCTTTATGGTGGCGCATGGTTTTAGAGGACAGTCCGCCCTTGCCATCTTTACGGCCGTTCCGATATTTCTCATCAAAATAAGTCTGAAGCACCTCTACCGTACAATCGCACAGTTTTAGCCTGTTCTCGTCAAAGTATGGAAGGATATGTGTTTCAGCCGTGTGCTGATAACTTCTGTATGTCACCTCATCTACTCGCCGCCTCATACGTGTAAGCCATCGCCGAACACAATCCGCCACAGTCATATCTGAACACACTACCGGATTTCGCTTTTCTTCTTCCGTCAGCTTCTCCCGCAGCATCTGTTCCGCCTTGCGTTTATTTCCTTTTTCAGGCAGGCCGGTAGATATCCATTTTTGTTTTCTCTTTCCGTTTTCGGTACTGTTGAGCACCATATAGTATTTGCCATTTTTTACTTGCAGACTCCCTGTCATAATAACTCCTTTCGACAGCGAAGATTGTCTGCTATTATGGATTGGCTACAGTATAGCGTGCTGACAGCACAAAGTCAATTAAGCACGCCTTTGGTATAATGATTTTTGTACCAATGCGCTTATAGCCTATCTGATGCGTATGGACAAGTTGATACACGGTATTTCGTCCAAGTCCCAGAGCCTTTGCAACTTGAGAAACCGTTAGGATATCGGAGTATTCTTTGAACACGTAATCCCCCCCTCAAAATATCGTGCCCTCACTGGGCAATATCTTAATATGAACAATCAAATAGGCAGGGTGCAAGCCCCGTCCTCTCAGGCTACCGCGCGCACAGTTCTGTACACGGCAGTTCAATCGCTTAAGTGCAACGGCTCGTATCGGGTGCGGATACTGTAGTATCCTGCCCGTACGAGCCGATCGTTCTTTATTAACTATGTTAGCACTGAATCTCCGGCCACGTCCCAACAGGCTTTCACATACCACCATCTGTAGAAAGAATATTTCGGTATGTCCAGCTTCATAAGATTCCGTATTCCCACTTTCGGAACTTCCCATTGTTTCCAGATGTAGGCTCGGAATCTCCGTGCTTTCCAGACGCCCTTACGCTGCTCTCGAACTCTTCACCAGTACCACAGCATATTGGACTAATGCGTTCCCTATCATGAAAAGCGAATGCTGCCATCGTGCAGCAGACCATATGCCACCTTGTAGCCTATGCCACCTAACATCTCTCTAAGTTGATCAACATTTACTACATCTGGATATCCGGCAAACACTCTCTTTCATATATTTATATCACCTCTTCTACATATTCTTCAGGAGCCATAATAACAAGAAAGAAATGCTCCTTGAGCGACTCAAAAAGCATTTCTTTCTTCACAGCATAAGAATACCACAGGATTTAGAGATAATTCAATCCCTCTGTACAGGTAAATTTACGGTAATACTTTCAGTAATTTTATGATACATCAGCAAACTTACTTCTTTTGCAATCTAAAAAGGAATAAGGCCGGTATCTAGAAGCGAGGTCACAATACGTATCTGTTATCATCAAGGCCTCTCAATGGAATTAACACGGCCCACCGGAGCACGGCGATAGTTTAGCAGCAGCCAATGGCTCTCGCTCCCAGCACTAATAGGTCGCTACATTGATTTCTTCTTGTTTGTTTTACATCCGCACAGACAGGCTGCTTCCGCGGTATTGTGATGATACATGCGGTAGTGAGCTGCAATGTTTTGTGCATTGGCAGTCTCATCACCATTTACCCAACCGCCATATCCGGCCCATACACACTGTGACACAAAGTTTGTGCAATCCTTATCGGCTACATAAAAAAGTGAATTTTCTGTAAGCGCATAGCAATCGCTATAATTAACCGCTTTGTTTGCATCGTATGCCACAATTAAAGCATTACGCATGCTACTTGCTTTAGTATCTTCGACGGATGTATTGAGTACCTGCGTCTCCTTGGGATCTATAGGCGTTCCATAAAGCATTTTAGTATGAGGCAATGCTTTTGCTTTCGCAAGTTCTTCATTTAATAAGCGCTTCAATTCCGAAACTACAGTCGTTCCAGTTTTTTTCGCTGAAGAAGTCTTTGCATCTTCAATCCATTCTTCGTCGCCTTCGCGAGTTATAGCCGAGATTTTCCAATTATCATCGCTTGCTTTTAACGTAAATGTAAAATCAATTACCCCAAGTGTTTTCTCGCTCTTACCATCATGCCAAATATTTGCCTCATAACTCAATTTTACATCGGCAACGATTTCGTCATCAACTGCGCTGATATTACTAAATTCAGGATCAATCGAAATGTTACTATATCTGCTATCCCATAAGCTGTCATATTCAATTCGATAGTCAGTAAGTAGGGCAAAAACAGTTGTGCTCTCCGTATCCCAAAAAAAATCAGAATAGTCGAGCGGTGTTAACTCTACAAGAGATGTTGAATATGCATCAAGAAAGTCTACAATTAATTCCTCAGCAGCGGAATTTATTTTGATATTCTCTTTTTCGATAGCCATAGCATTGCAGAGCAAGACTGACATAATGATAATCGCAGAAAGGATATTTCGAATAGATGTCCTCATAATATACCTCCTTGTATAAAATTGCTTAGTAGACTGCCATTTGTAAAAGTGTGCTTGCGACAGGCTGTCTCCCCATCGCCGCTTATCAGGATAACTTATCCCCCATAGACATAAGTCCAATAGAAATGTTCCCAACATAGCCGCACCCCAAACAAGTAGCATTACTTCCGGGCGTTCTAGCATAATGCTGTGCCAAAACAAACTCACCACAGCCGCCATTACAAAGCCCTCTGTGATAAGTTGCATTATATTTCGTCCAAGAGTTGCCGCTATGAATGTGTAGTCTACTTAAACTGTTACTAGCAATCGTTCTCGCATTATATTCAACTCTCTTTCTATCGTTGTTATGAGAATTGATGAGGAAAGAATTGCCACCAGTTGCAACGCAAATAACAGAGTGTGATTGTGTTGCACCTCTCCCAAAAAAGCCAACATCTGCAACACAGAAAGAATCTGGGCTTGGATCAGTATCAAAAGTGGATGCATAATATGAAGAAAGTTCTTTTCTTAGTTCAGTTGATCTTCTCCACGCCTCTCCGCAAATATGCGTATTCGTACACGTATGACCAACTCTTGCGTCATGGGTACTATCTGTGCAAATACTGCCATTATTGTTATAATACCAGTTACTCGTTGTGCCAAGTCCGGCCGCTTTTAAGCACTGCGACACATAGTTCGCACAGTCGCCGCCCGATGCATTAAAGTTTTTATATTGTTTATTATAGTAAGTATAATCTGCAACATCCCCAGATGAAAACGAGTAGTTTCCAACATAGGCGTCTGCATAACTAACTGCTGCAGAACGAGAAAACGACGATGCTAACGCAGAGAATGTTGATACATTACCTCTTGTATCATAGTGTGGTAAAATTTCGTTGTCAAAATCATTCGCTTTACTAACGGTGTTGTTAAAGCCACTAATATCACTTTCGTCATAAATATCTTGGACAATTTGATAGCTAGTATCTCCAGCATTCGGAGCAAGTGTTAATGTATGCCACGTTCCAAATCCAGACGAAACCGGATCAGGAAAATCATCACTATACCATGTATACTCCACCCACTCGTATACTTTGCAAGACACAAGTCCGTTTTCCATTGTTGTAATGTCCTGAGGCTCCCCAGTAAAGGCTTCCCAGCTCAGCAAATGAAGCTTGCATGATTCAAAGTAATCCATCATGCCGCTTGTTCTTAAATCTGTGTTCGTCTTCGCCTCCATGGCCATCGCTGGAGCTTCAACATCATTACACACTAACGCAGGATAATCCATACTATCAGCAGTGTATCCTGCACCAAAGCTTGCTGTCATTAGCTTAGCATTTCTATAATCAAAATAGTTATCAACCGAGATCATCATCTCGCTGTTCGTATTCGCATCGTCGTTAGCCCTCGCTCCAATAGCAAAAAGGGGAAGTCCTGCAACAACAAGGCATACTGCGAGTATGATTTTGGTTATCTTCTTTTTCATATCTTTCTCCTTTACAAAAGCACTGATTCGAGCCGCTCAACAAAATCGAGGATTTGGTTGCAGTATGGATTCTGCGATGAAAAAATGGCATAATAGCTCAGTGTATATGGATAGTCTTCATTCAAAATTGTTTGTGCAGATGGATAAACCCCGTCAACTGTAACAACAGAACCATTAATACCAACTTCTCCGGTCAATAAGCTAAAATAGTATGGCCACACGCCCGTTCCATTTAGGTTTTTTTCTATAATGGCCTGTGCAGGGTTATCAGAATCGGCCGCCGAAACTATGTTTTTCGAAGTTGCAACGAGGTCAAAGCACATTGAAAGTTCCTGCCAAAGTTCAACTTCCAAGTCCAAATATCCCATTGACGGAATAATGGGTTCGCCCCCTGTTCTATCCCAATAAATCTGTGCATCTGTTGTATACGCATCCACAATCTGCGACTGATTCAGGTTATACAACTCACTGCTATTATTACGGACAAATACGATTGCATCTTTTTGAATCGGTATTGCTCGAAACTGTGAAAACCCTTCCAAGATTTCATCATTGCAGGGAATTAAAATGACGTCACTACTATTAGTTAAAAGAGATGTAATACACTCCTCCAGAGGCGCACGGTTACAAAAATCACTTAGAAGCATAGTCTTTTGATGCATCGAATTGGAATAAAACCAATCACAGATACCAGCCCATGTTGGTTGGTCGCAAACAAGCACGGAAAAATTGGGAATCATAGTCGTATTTGGTTTTTCTTCCTCGTTCGATTCGATTTCTTCGTAAGCCCCCAAGGATTTCTCACCGTATTCTTCAAGAGCATTTCTGGAAATAAAATCATCCAAGATGCCGTCCAGTTCATTTTGGCGGACGTTTTCCATAAAGCTATTTACCGTAGGATCTAAAGACTGTACATCACTTGGAAAGAGGACGCAGTAATATCCCCATTCATCTCTTGCAAACACATATTGACGACTTTCGCTCTGCAAGTATTCCTCGCAGTACTCGCTTTCAGTATATCTACAGATTGAAAAAATCCATCCTAGATTTTCCGCCGCAAAAGTATCAGCATGGAATACTGAAAAAACAGTCTGATCGGTGATGTAAAAACTTTCCGACGGATTAACGATTACTTGATTAGACAACTCACAAGGCAACGCAAGGGAAAATGCACCATTGGTGAAAACAGTCTCTTGAGGTTCAAATGCAGCGTTTCCTTGCTTATTAAAGCATCCACTAACCATTGAAATTAGCCAAAGTAACATCAAAGCAAAAAAGCATTTTCTATTCACGGAGTTCTCCTCCAAGATATTCACGTCACGCTAAATTAATAGCGTAATATGCATCTGCTGAGCTGAATTTTGAGTTATTACGATCATTCGTGTGTCCAGTATATCGATGCGAGACAGTATCATTCAAAGTGCAGAGCGTAATATGTCCTTCCCAGTAAACAATATTGCCAGCATTACAAGTCTTATATGTCACAGCATATCCGCCGACCTCATTACTCGTAATAAAATCGATTAACCTAGACGCACTTACCCATGTGAGTGATCCATAATACCAATCACTTGTAGGTAAGATTCCGCCGGCTACCATGCATTGAGACACAAAGCAAGCGCAATCATTATGGCAATGGCCAAGCGCCATACACGACGGATAATCTGTGGTGTTCCAAAAACTGCGGTCCACATAAACATACGTTTTGTTGCCATTCTTGTCATAGAATGTATGCCCGCATGTTGTCGAAGGTGTATAGCCGCCAAGATCAGGATCGTTCTGATGATAGCCATAGCCAGGGGCCGTGTGTTGCCATGCGTAATCTCTCGCAGCTACGCGATTATAATTATCAGCTGCGGCAAGAGGAACTACCGCCTGCAAGGAACTCAAATCAGATGCCAAACAAACATCAATTTCTTCCTCCGCAGATTTCTTCAAGTCCTCAAAGGAAAGCGGCTTGATTTCACTCTCTGATTCAACAGCGTAATCCCCATGACGTTGCTCAATTGTGACATTGCTAAATGTTCCGTCGCTATTGTACTTCGCTGCAAAGGAAATCTCGAGTGTTAATAACGTCGGTACTCCAATACACTCAGCTGCGTCAACGAAATTATTTGCTACCAAAGAGATGATATCTTCCGCCTGGGCTGAAGTAATATGCATCGAATTCTTCAAAGTATCGACTGCTCTCTTTGTAGTAAGCGCACTATTTCCTTTGCTGTCCATCGAAAGTTTGCTTGCTACTGCAGACGAACTGCTTGTCTCAACTCCATAGTCAACAGATTTACGAAGTTCAGCAACAGCCGCCTTACCATATTTTTGCGCAAAGTCTGCAGGGACGATCTCAGCAAGAGAAGATATATTTAGTTTTTCCTTAATTCCTAACATGTATGGCAAAGAATCAACACTTGTATATTTTAAGGTAGTATAAGCCCCCAAAGGCACTGTTGCTAAGATTTCATCCCCAGTAATTGTGAGTTCTGAGACAGATGAAGAATAATCTGACAAGATATAATGTTCTGAGAAATTTTCAAAAAACCATGATTTCACATATTCTTCGACAGCGTTTTCGATTACATCCACATTATCGGCAGAAAAGGTTGCCTGAGGTGTTGAAAAAGTGCTAAAAAGCATCAACAACGCCAAAAACATGCATAAACTCTTTTTCCATTTATACTGTCTCATTTTATCCTCCAAATCTATTGAAATATACGACAGAGTGAATTGGTATTGCCGTTAATAAATAATTAGCCCATTGTTATCACCTTCTTTACTCATTTTCCTATTTATACGATGAAATAAATTGATTTTGGACAAATAATTCATATTTTAGCAAAGGCATTTTTCTTACACTTATTAGATAGATAAATCTTATAAAAGGGATCATTTGTCCATTAACAGAAATTAAAGAAGATGGACGAGCTTTATCTCAATCAGTTAACTATTTTTTCTTGCCAATTTTTCTTTATCCTTGGCCCATATAGTTATAAATAGTGTAGCTATACCTGCTTTCGCGTCGTCGTAGTATTGCAGTGAGATGAGTGTTAAAACTTTTTTCAAGAAGGCGGTCTCCTCCCTATGAGGACACCACCGATATCACTTAGGAGCAATTTGAAAATATAGTCCTAAAGTAATCTCTTATAAAACAATCTCTTATATAGAATCTTATCGTAAATACTGATATACTTATAGGCAATAGCGGCATATGCGTTAGGAGGTAACCCAAATATGGCAGAATACATTCGTGAAGTCGAAAAAATTATTGATGCCTATCATAAACAAAATCCATTATTTTCTCTGAATAGAAAAACAGCATTATATAATGCACTAACCGTCTTTGAGGATGCTTGCCGCTTGGGTGGCACAACAAATCTTGCACTAATCGGTGATAGCTTGGAGTATTCAATGCTAATCCGAGAGCAGCTAGATTCATTAAATGTTCTAATTCAATGGGATATTCCAGGACTGTTCGCATAAAGACACAGATACTTTGGAAATGAAAATCATATTTGAGCGATATTTAGAAGCTGCACAGCTACTGGAGTTGCAAGCAAAGCCATACTCGCCGATTTGTAGTGCGTATATTAGTTATTCAAGAGGATATTTTTCTGCAACGGTCAATGAAACGCAAAAAAAGATAACTTTCTTGGATAATCCCGAAAATCGAAGTATCGTAATATCCGATATGGTTGAATCAATTTTAAGAGATCAATCAACGGGTCTTAAATTTCCTCCAGTCCAGGACTTGTCATTGGCAAACAGTAAACTCATAGCTTCTATTAAGTTTCAAGATGGATGCATTTCATATAGTACCGATGAAAGCATATGGGATTCTTTTTATGTTCTACGTAACGCAGATATAAGTCGCTGGATTTTTCAGCAGCTTTGCGTAGCTGCGCATCCGTGATCAAAATTCACCGCCTCCTTCTTTGTATAGTATCTCAAGTTGCTTTTTTGCTCTCTGATCAATTTTCTGTGCCCAAGATAATGTAATGCCTAGCATCTTTGAAATTTCCCGTAAACTGTAACCGTGATAGTACTTCAGCCAGATAACATGACGCTGTTGCTCCGGAAGCTTGAGGATAGCTTCTGTAAGCAAATCATCTGTGTGAAGTTCGGAACTCAGGCCGCTAAGAATTTCATCGTTGTATTCTGCGGCGGGATGCCGGCCATTCATTCGCAGCATATCAGTTACTCTGTTATCAACTATAGTTACGACGAACTGCTTTGTTTTTGGACTCACTGGATCAATAGCCGTAATATTTTCAGCTATTTTCATAAATGCATGATGTACTGCGTCCTCTGCGTCTTGTTCATGATGTAAGCGCTTGTAAGCGACATAATACATAAGGCCACGATATTTCTGGTATATGTCTTCAAACTTGTTTTTGTCTTCCTCTGTTTCGATTACTTGAAGATAAATCAGCATAGCCCTAACTCCTACTTATTATATTCGTATTATATCAAGGTACCAAAAATGTGTCCAGTGATTATGAATTGATTTTCATCAGCCTGACTAAAACCGGAATGCACTTGTCACATGATAAGGGATTGTTAGAGTTCGTTCAGCATAAATCTCTATTACCAAGCGATTTTTAATCCTTGCGTTTTTCTCAATCAATCTGCCCTAACAAAGGCAAATGATGCTTTATTTTTTTGAAAGGCAAGTTTAGAACTCTCATTTTTAAAGGAAAATTCAGATGGTTTTTAATGCTTGGACTTTAGAAGTAATGAAAGCTCGCATGTCTTCAATAGACTTTCGGAGTTGCGAATCATTAAATCTCGTATTATATGTGTTTTCAGAATGTGTCCAGCGATTATAAATTATTTTTCATTTACCAACGATTCTATCCCTTGCGTTTTTCAATTCATCCGCTCCGTCAAAGACAAATAGTGCTTTAATTTTCTGAAAGGCAATCCCTGTTCGGATTAGAATTCTCATCTTTATGGAAGTATTTAAGTGGTTTCCGGAGTTTGGGCTTTAGAAGTAACAAAAGCTCGCATGTCTTCAATAGACCTCCGGAGCTGCGAATCATTAAACCGCGCATTATATGTGTTTTCAGGATGATGAATTTGGTGTCGAATGTATTCTGTCATGCATATCTGCTGCTCTCGCGTTGTGCCATTGGCGCTGATTTTTTTATAAGGAACGGTTGTCTTACCTTGCTTATACTCGTTAAGCCATCCCTGTTCTTCGAGGTAGCCATATAATTCGTCGTGATACCCTTCAGATATCTCGGAAAATGCAAGATAATTGACTTCATTAAGTGAAGGAAAAGGTAACTGTCCCGAGCGCACAGCCTCAACACGTTTTTGAGATCCATCCGCACAAATCAGTCGGATATTTTTGAAGTCGAGCGCATTAACAAGTACCGCGCTATGAGTAGTGACGATTACTTGGACATTGCTTTCAGTGGAGAGTGCGATCAATGCATTGATAAGTTTTTTCTGGTTTTCTGAATGCTGTGACGTTTCCGGCTCCTCAATGGCGTAAATAATGCCGGGAGCATTTGCTTCATCCTTGCGACGCTCAACTTCTGCACGAAAGAAATTAAGCAATATCAGTCGCTTAGATCCGCTGCCACGTTTGTTAATAGGAATGCTCTCATCTCCGGAAATAGTGACTGATTTGAACACATCTGCCCATTTCAGGCTCGAAGCAGGTGGAATGACAGGACTCAATGTATTGGCTATATCAGGACTCATCTCTCGCAGCTTTTCAAGAGTACGCGTCGCAACCTCTTGCAGCTTTCCTTCTACAATTTCTGCGACATGATCTAAGGTTTGGCTGATACCTTCATCTTGTAATATCTCTTTTACGGCCGCATGCAAAGGATCTTGAACTTCACTGTCGCTATCACTGTTCTTTCGGTCGGCTTGAAATAAAGAGTAGACCGGAAGATATTTTTGGAGCTTCTCCCAAATGGGTTTGGCATCACCTTTAGTTACATCCAGTTCGACTGAATTAACCTGCAAATCATCACCGTAGTAGCTCCAAATTGCCGTTCGCATTGCAGCGTTTCTCGTCTTATCTTCACATGGGATATCTCTCGTCTCAATTATTTTTTTAAGATCACTATCTTTTTTAGAAAGTAGGTCTGCACATTCCGGATTCGTCGGATGCATCGCACAAATAAAAACTTTTGGTGTACCTGCATTAGGATAACGTTTGACAACTTCAAGCAAGCCGTCCGAATTAAGCAGATACTCTGCGCTAAGTGATGTCTCATTTGTTGCGTCGATAACAATCTTTTCAGGAAGATCTGTAAAGCAGATCCGGATTGAGATATCTGTTTCCTGACGCGCCTTACTTTCAACATTCAGATCTGCCTTGTCCAGTTTTGTTACGCCTTTCCCGTCATTAAAGAAAATGTCAAGTGCCTCTAAAATAGTTGATTTTCCAATATCATTTTTCCCAACGAATGCTGTTAAATCTTCAAAGTCGCTATTAATCTCATCGCTGTAGCCTCTAAAGTTTTTGATAGCCACGTTTTTGATTTTCATAAAAGTCCCTCCATTTTGAATTGCAGCCGTGAAACGACTTCCCGTATCTAGTGTGTGTTGCGTGTCGAAAAACGTTGCATATTGTCTACTATAAAATGCTTGCATATTGGAATCTCGCAGATTGCTGGATTCCAATATTGCGAGCATCGATAGTGGAGGGGTATACTTGCTATAATGATACCAGATCATAACGGTAAAATATCCGGCTTTTTGAATCGCTCGGACTTTCTGCTGCGGATA
>ULSN01043575.1_pt1 | contig 14729 bp, 13 predicted proteins | sample 1956771 | NCBI WGS metagenome assembly ULSN01 (sample SAMEA4835709, study PRJEB28245) | human gut metagenome | biome: gut microbiome; material: fecal sample | place: Denmark | collected 2008
TATTTTTATACTTTTGCAAAATTTTTATCGGACAGCAATAAATTATAACAAACAATAAAAACGACTGCGGAACCTGCCGGCATTTGCCGATAGATTCCGCAGTTGCTCTTTCTGCGATTTCCAATCGCCCTCAATGACAAATCCGTCATATTGGTGAAAAGAAAAAGAGAAGCCATTTTTGACTTCTCTTGCTTAGTGGCGGGAGCAGGATTCGAACCTACGACCTTTGGGTTATGAGCCCAACGAGCTACCTCTGCTCCATCCCGCGATGTGATTACGGTTGCAAAGGTACGGACTTTTTCTGAAAAAGCAAGCGTTTTTTGAATTATTTTTATCACGTTTCCCCGAATTGCGCATTAATAAATTAATATACAGACATATATAATAGTGTTAATTTTTATTTAATCACAAATTTCACAATATTGACGTGAAAAGCCGGGCTTTCCCGTTCAGAAAAATGGCGTCATAAATGCAATTTTCACAATTTTCGCACTACTTTTTTGTCCTTATAAAATAATATGATTAATTTCGCACACAAATTGCCCTTTTGTGCAAACAATCAAAAAACAAACTATGCTAAAAACGAGAGACAAATTAATCGACATTGCCCGCCAGCTCTTTGCCCACAAAGGTATTGAGAACACGACAATGAACGACATAGCCTTAGCAGCAGAGAAAGGGAGAAGAACCATATATACCTATTTCAAGAATAAGCGCGACATCTATAATGCTGTCATTGAAAGTGAAAGTGAGATTGTGCTGAAACGATTGAAAGATATTGCCGCCCTGCCCATCCCTGCCGACCAGAAGCTAATGGAGTTCATATTCCAGCGATTCGAAGCGATGAAGGATTTGGTATCCCGTAACGGTTCTTTGAGAGCCGGTTTTTTTAGAGATGTAAGAAAGGTGGAACGCGCGCGCAAAGCCACCACCCCTAAAGAAATCAGCATTCTTCAAAAAATCCTTCAGGAAGGAGTCGACAATGGGGTATTTCGAATCAAACACGTCGACAAAACGGCAATGGTCATGCTCTTGTCGCTGCAAGGACTGGACGTTCCCTATATCAGGGACAACTTTTCCGAATTCGGCATTGAAAAAAACAAACTGAGAGATTACTTACACGATTTTATACTATACGGAATAAAACAATAACATTATGTTTATTAACGCAACTGGATACTACGTACCGGCAACCAGAGTGCCAAACGAACACTTTTTAGAACTAAACGGTCTGACCAGTGAATGGATAGTACAACGCACAGGCATCCGCACACGTTCAAAAGCTGGCGAAGGTGAAGGCCACAACTCGATGGGACTGAACGCCATCAAAGATGCCCTCAAGACACTTCCCTATGACATTAAAGATGTCGATTTGATTGTATCAGCCGCTTATTCACCCTATGACACTGTTGCTACTCTGGCACACATCGCTCAACGCGAATTCAATATCGAAAACGCCAAAGCAGTCTACGCCTCTTCAGCTTGCTCGTCGTTTGTCAACGGGCTTGAAATCATCGAAGGATACTTTGCCATGGGCAAAGCAACAAAAGCACTTATCGTTTGCTCTGAACACAATACATATTATGCCAACGAAACCGACAAAGTGTGCGGCCACCTGTGGGGTGATGCAGCCGTTGCATTCTTCGTTTCAAAAGACAAGGTTTCGGACAACGACATCACACTGAAAACAATTTATACGAAAGGACTGGGTCATGTAGGCAAAGGACCGGATGGCGTTCGTCTGCGTCCACACGAAGACGGCATCACGATGCCTGACGGCAGAGACGTATTCATGCACGCCTGCAAATTCATGATCCATGCACTCGAAAATGTAACCACTCCTAACGGAATAAGCATCAACGACCTCGACTACATCATCTGCCACCAAGCAAACATGCGAATCGTGGCCAATGTTTCCCGTCAGCTGAAACTGGACTCTTCGAGATTCCTCAACAACATAGAAGAATTGGGCAACACCGGTTCGGCAAGCGCAGCACTGGTACTGGCTCAAAACCGCGACAAGCTGAAAAAAGGACAGAAAATCGGCCTTACCGTCTTCGGCGGAGGCTACTCTTGCGGAGCATTTTTAATTGAAATCTAACACATTCATTTTTAATATATTTGACTATGAAATTATTAGAAGGAAAAGTAGCACTTATTACAGGTGCTGCACGCGGAATTGGTAAAGCCATCGCGCTCAAATACGCACAAGAAGGCTGTAACATCGCTTTCACCGACCTCGTTATCGACGAAAACGGTAAAAAGACAGAAGAAGAAATCGCTGCTTTTGGCGTAAAAGCAAAAGGCTATGCCTCTAACGCTGCCGACTTCGAAGCATGTCACAATGTTGTAGCTGAAGTAGTGAAAGACTTCGGCCGTCTTGACATCCTCGTTAACAATGCCGGTATTACAAAGGACGGCCTGATGATGAGAATGACAGAAGCACAATGGGACGCTGTAATCAACGTTAACCTCAAGTCTGCCTTCAACTTCGTACACGCCGTAACTCCGGTTATGATGCGCCAACGCTCAGGCAGCATCATCAACATGGCTTCTGTTGTCGGCGTACACGGCAATGCAGGCCAATGCAACTATTCAGCTTCTAAAGCGGGTATGATTGGTTTGGCTAAATCTATTGCTCAGGAACTGGGTTCTCGCGGCATCCGTGCAAACGCTATCGCTCCGGGATTCATCATCACGGACATGACTGCCCAACTTTCTGACGAAATCAAAAACGAATGGTGCAAGAAAATTCCTTTGCGCCGTGGTGGTACACCGGAAGATGTTGCCAACATTGCAACATTCCTTGCTTCCGACATGTCATCCTACGTTTCCGGCCAAGTTATCCAAGTGGACGGCGGCATGAACATGTAATTTACGGCAACTATCCAATAATCACGAAGGCGGGCAATTCCCGCCTTCTGTTTTTATATACGTTACTATTTATTAACAAGTTTTCAACCACACAAATCTCTACCCAAAAGTCAAGTCATAATATTTTTCGTAACTTTGCGGATATAATTAAAATATGCAGGTAAATTTAAGTGGAAAATAATGATTACACAGCATATTACATTATCTTTGTAAATTAATATTGATTTACAGCAAAAGAAAAAATGTTAGAAAAGACCATTCACAACGAACAACTGGAAGCACTCCAGCAATTTCTCGACAAAAGTCAGAATATCGTAATCACTTGCCACATGTCGCCCGACGGAGATGCCATAGGCTCAACATTGGGAATGGCTATTCTCTTGTCGGAACTGGGGAAAAAGCCTTTGGTCATTACTCCTGACAAGGCTCCTGCTGACTTGAGTTTTCTTCCGGAATTCGACAAAATAATCGCATATACCGAGTCAAAGGAACAGGCTGACAAAGCCATCGCTAATGCTGACTTGATTTTTTGCCTTGACTATAACGGACTGAACCGCATTGCCGATATGGCAACCCCCATGGCCAACGCCACATGTCCGAAAGTGATGATTGACCATCATCTGCATCCTGACGAATTTTGCGATGTGGTGATTTCCTATCCTGTCATGACCTCTACTTGCGAGCTGCTGTTCCGCGTACTCTATCAAATGAACTTGTTGGACAAAGTCAATACGGACGCCGCTTCCTGCATTTACACGGGAATGATGACCGACACGGGCAACTTTTCCTACAATTCAAACCATGCAGAACTCTATCTCATCGTTGCCGAACTTGTCAGAAAAGGCATCGACAAGGACCGCATCTGCAAATTGGCCATGCGCACCAACAGCGAAAGCAGAATCCGTCTTAACGGTTATGCACTGTCAGAAAAAATGGTAATTTATCCAGAGCATCGAGCCTCGCTGATCGTACTGGAAAAAGAAGAACTCGAACGCTTCCACTACCAACGTGGGGATACGGAAATGCTTGCCAACATGCCGTTGGCCATTCCGGAAGTCATCTGGTCGACATTTTTCCGCCAGGAAGCCGACTACGTGAAAGTGTCCATGCGTTCGGAAGAGGATTTCAAAGTGAACACGCTTTGCAGCAAGTATTTCAACGGAGGCGGACATGCCAATGCTGCCGGCGGAGAATTCCGCGGAACAATGAAAGAGGCAATCCAAACCTACTTGAAAGTACTGGAAGATTTAAAAGAAACAACCAACAATCAATAAAAACATATTGACTATGAAACTGAAATCATTATTACTACTACCCTTAGCAATACTATCTCTCGTTGCATGTAACGAAAGCAAAAGTTATTCTGAACTGCTTCAAGATGAAGACAAGGCCGTGAACTCATTCCTTGCCAACCAAAGAGTCATCAATGAAATTCCGGCCGACACGGTTTTCGAAACCGGTGAAGATGCCCCCTACTACCGCATCGAGCCGGACGGCAACGTCTACATGCAGGTAATCAGCGCCGGTGACCGCAAAAACAACCGTGCCCAATCCGACCAGATAATCTATTTCCGTTACGGACGCATCAGCCTGCTTTCCTACGAAAAAGGCAACGACGACACGCCGGACGGCAACTACGACGACATCGACTACCAGTCATTCCGATTCGGTAATTATCAGCTTCCATCATCATCAGGGTACGGATATGGCATCCAAATGCCATTGTACTATTTGGGAATTGACTGCGAAGTGAACCTCGTTATTAAGAGTGGGGCCGGAGTCGTACAAGAAGCAACAAATGTGATTCCATATAAATATCACGTCAAATATTACAAAAGCAAAATATAAAACCATCAAATCCAAAAGCAATGTCATTAATAAAATCTATTTCAGGAATTCGTGGCACCATTGGAGGGAAAGCCGGCGATGGACTTAGTCCGCTTGACATCGTCAAATTTACGGCCGCCTATGCCACGTTCATTCGTAAATCTACCACCAAAACATCTAACACCATCGTTGTAGGCCGTGACGCTCGTATTTCAGGCGACATGGTAAATGACGTCGTAGTGGGTACATTGAAAGGTATGGGCTTCGACGTTGTCAATATTGGCCTCGCCACAACGCCGACCACAGAGTTGGCCGTTGTCTGGGAAAATGCCTGCGGAGGTATCATTCTGACAGCATCCCACAACCCCAAACAATGGAACGCGCTGAAACTGCTCAACGAAAAAGGAGAATTTCTCAATGACGCCGAAGGTAAAGCCGTACTCGCCATTGCAGAAGATGAATCATTCACTTTTGCAGAAGTGGACGAATTAGGAAAAGAATACATTAACAACACATATACCCGTCGCCACATCGACAGCGTTCTCGCCCTCGATTTAGTGGATGTTGAAGCCATCAAGAAAGCGAACTTTACGGTAGCCGTCGATGCAGTCAACTCTGTAGGCGGTATCGTCATTCCGAAATTGCTGAAAGCCCTGGGTGTAAAGAACATCATCGAACTCAACTGCACACCGACAGGACAATTCGCCCATACGCCGGAACCGATCCCGGAAAACCTTACGGAAATTTCCGACAAACTGAAAACAGGCTGTGCCGATGTAGGCTTCGTGGTTGACCCGGATGTTGACCGTCTGGCCATCGTTATGGAAAACGGAGAAATGTTTGTGGAAGAATATACCCTTGTAGCGGTTGCCGACTACGTACTGTCAAAGACACCGGGCGCTACGGTTTCCAACCTGTCTTCTTCACGGGCTCTGCGCGACATCACCGTAAAACACGGCTGCCAATACACTGCTTCAGCAGTAGGCGAAGTGAATGTAGTTACTGAAATGAAACGCACGGGAGCCGTTATTGGAGGTGAAGGCAACGGCGGAGTCATCTATCCGGCAAGCCATTACGGCCGCGATGCCCTCGTTGGTGTAGCCCTGTTCCTCTCTCTGTTGGCTCATAAGGGTAAAAAAGTAAGCGAACTGAAGAAAGAATATCCGCAATACAGCATTGCCAAAAACAAAATCCAACTTACCCCGGATATCAATGTCGATGCCATCCTTGCCGCTATCAAAGAGAAATACAAGAATGAACGCATTACGGATATCGACGGAGTGAAAATCGACTTCGACGACTGCTGGGTACATTTGCGTAAAAGTAACACTGAACCCATTATCCGCATCTATTCGGAAGCCGACACCATCGAAAAGGCAAACAAGATTGCAGATGAAATCAAGGCCGTAGTGAATGAAATTACAGGCAAGTAATTCACCCCTTGCAGCACACAAATAAAAATACGTCAGCACCGGCATCACTTATATGATGCCGGTGTTTCTAAAATAAAGCATTATGATATCATTCTCTCTCTGTCTGGCAGCACTTATTATCTTTTACTTCGTTTACGGGAAATTCGTAGAAAAAATATTCCAGCCAGACAACCGCAAAACACCGGCATACACGAAGTGTGACAATGTTGACTTCATGCCGCTTCCAACTTGGAAAATATTTATGATTCAACTGCTGAACATTGCTGGCTTGGGACCTATATTCGGTGCCATTATGGGAGCAAAGTTCGGCATGTCGTCCTATCTTTGGATTGTACTGGGTACTATTTTTGCAGGTGCAACCCACGACTACTTTGCAGGCATGATTTCCATGAGACATGATGGAGAAAGTCTTCCGGAAACCATAGGCCGCTATCTTGGACTGACGGCAAAACAATTCATGCGCCTGCTGTCGGTTATTCTTATGGTGCTTGTGGGCGCAGTGTTTATAGCAGGTCCGGCCGAACTTCTCGCCGATTTGACCCCGGAACATCTTCACACCCAATTCTGGATTATCGTAATTTTTGCCTACTATTTTCTTGCAACGATGTTGCCTATCGACAAAATCATAGGACGCATCTACCCTCTTTTTGCCATTGCCCTTATATTCATGGCCATTGGCATTCTCACGATGCTGTTTGTCAACCATCCACAATTGCCGGAATTTTGGGACGGAATGTCGAACACTCGTCCTAATGCCGACAAGCTGCCGATTTTCCCGATAATGTTTGTCAGCATTGCCTGCGGTGCCATTTCCGGATTCCATGCCACACAAAGCCCACTGATGGCCCGTTGTCTGAAATCAGAATATCATGGTCGTCCCGTATTCTACGGCGCTATGGTGACTGAAGGTATCATCGCCTTGATTTGGGCAGCAGCCGCCACTTATTATTTCCAAGAGAACGGTCTCGGCGAAAACAACGCATCCATTGTAGTCAACAGCATTACCAATGAATGGCTGGGCACATTCGGCAGCATACTTGCCATTCTGGGAGTCATCGCCGCTCCAATCACGTCGGGCGACACAGCTTTACGTTCCGCACGCCTTATCATTGCCGACGCAATTCATCTGGAACAGAAATCCATCGCCAAACGTCTGCTGATTTCCATTCCAATATTTGTCATAACCTTCGGAATTCTTTTCTATAGTCTGAAAGATGCAGAAGGATTCAACATCATTTGGCGATATTTTGCATGGATCAACCAAACGCTTGCCGTATTTACCCTGTGGGCCATTACCGTTTATCTGGCACAACATAAGAAACCGTACATCATCACTCTTATTCCTGCCTTGTTCATGACTGCGGTAAGCACCTCCTACATCTGTATAGCTCCTGAAGGTTTCAAAATGGCATCTGCCATCTCCTATTCCATCGGTGCCGTCTGTACGGCCGGATGCCTGGTTGCATTTGCCATTTGGTTGAAAAAGAAAGCCTGATTAAAAGACTGCATACAAGAACGTCGCGACCCGTCAGCCGCGACGTTTTTATTTAGTGCCATATAATTTACCCCACAGTTTTCCGTTATGTTATAAGCATAACCAATGAAAATGAACATAACCAAACGACTATATATACTGTCCTTACTGCTGCTGATAGCAACAGCCGGCTATGCCCAAGTCAAAATATTCGGCAAAGTCGTCGATGCGGAAGAAAAGCCCATCGAATTTGCCACTGTACGAATTGCAGGGACAGCCGTAGGTGCCACTACCGGACTCGACGGCTCCTACAGCCTGTCCGTGGCCGAAAGCGACACCATCGAAATCGTATTCAGCTGTATTGGCTACAAGGAGCACAAACAGAAACTGATATCTCCCTCTGGAAATGTGAACGTCAATGCCAAACTGTTCAAAACGACACGTGAACTGGAAGCCATCGAAGTGACGGAATACAAGAAACAGACAGGCGGAATGCAAACGCTGGACGCGGGACAACTGAAAGTCGGTCCCAACGCTTCGGGCAATGCCGTAGAAGGATTGCTGTCGACCATTGCCGGAGTTTCCTCCAAAGACGAATTGAGTTCGCAATATTCCGTCCGCGGAGGTTCATACGACGAAAACAGCGTGTATATCAACGGTATAGAAGTTTATCGTCCCCAACTTGTATCTTCCGGTCAACAGGAAGGGCTCAGCATCATCAACCCTTCCCTGGTCGGCTCGATCGAATTCTCGACCGGCGGATTTTCCGCTGAATATGGCGACAAGATGTCGTCAGTGCTCGACATTACTTACCGCCAGCCGGAATCGTTTGAAGGCAACGTGGCGGCAAGCCTGATGGGAGCCGAAGCCGCTATCGGCCAATCGACAGGCAAATTCTCACAACTTCACGGTATCCGATACAAACGAAACACGACGTTGCTCAGCTCGCTGGAAACGAAGGGAGAATACGACCCTTCCTTTTTCGACTATCAGACGAACCTGCGGCTGAAACTGAACGACCAATGGAATGTGTCGTTTCTTGGCAACATTGCCATGAACAACTATAAGTTTACCCCCAAAACCCGAAGCACCTCATTTGGAACATCGCAGAACGTGAAAGAATTTACGGTCTATTTCGACGGTAAGGAGCGTGACCGATTTGAAACCTATTTCGGAGCATTGGAGCTGAACTACGATATCAACAAAAGTACGGGATTCACCCTGCTGGCATCGGGATTCCTGACCAACGAGCTCGTATCGTACGACATATCCGGTGAATATTGGTTGGACGAGGCCGGCACCAACGACGGAGAAAACTCCGTAGGCGGAGAAATCGGTGTCGGAAAATACCTTGAACATACACGCGATCGTTTCCAGGCGGGAGTTTTCACTTTCGGGCTGAAGGGACACACCTCGCTGAACCACCATAACCTGCAATATGGAATAGAATACCGGAACCAGCAAATCTACGACCGCACCAGCGAATGGGAACAACGCGACTCTGCCGGCTATTCGCTCCCCAATATTGACAACAAGCTGGAAATGATCTACAACTTGACCTCCAAACACGACTTGACGACCAACAAAGTGTCGTGGTACGCGCAGGACACCTACCGCCTGCTGTCGAATATCGGTCTGTTCACCTTCAATGGCGGCTTGCGAATGTCCTATTGGGACTTCAACAACGAATTTCTGGTCAGTCCCCGCATCAGCGTCGGCTTTATTCCTGAATTCAACAACAGTCTTTCGTTCCGACTTGCGGGTGGGCTCTACTATCAGTCGCCTTTTTACAAAGAATTCCGGGAAACCAAAACCGACGAAAACGGTAACTCATACGTTGAACTGAACCGAAATATCAAATCACAGCGAAGCATACAACTGATTCTCGGCGGCGACTATACGTTCCGCGCGCTCGACCGGCCGTTCAAGATCACTGCCGAAGCCTACTACAAGAAATTGGACAACATCATTCCCTATGAACTCGACAACCTGAAAATTGTCTATACCGGCCGCAACGAATCCAACGGCTTCATCGCCGGCATCGACTTTAAATTTTTCGGCCAGTTCGTTCCCGGCTCCGATTCCTGGTTCAGCTTCTCACTGATGAAAACTCAGGAAGACCTGCACGGCGTGAAAGTACCGCGCCCGACGGACCAACGCTATAGCTTCAGCGTTTTCTTCAACGACTATTTTCCAAAGATTCCGAAACTGAAATTCAGTTTAAAAGGCATCATTTCCGACGGTTTCCCCATGACTCCTCCACAGGTGAGCCGGGACGTCAGCTATTTCCGGGCACCTGCCTACAAACGTCTTGACATCGGTTTCCAGTATCAGCTGGTTGGCGGAGAAAAAGACGGGGTACGCCCCTACAATTTCTGGCGGCATTTCAAGAGTATCTGGATTGGCGTCGACGTTTTCAACCTGTTTGACTTTTCCAACGTCAGCAGCTATTATTGGGTTACCGACGTCAACAACATCCAATATGCCGTACCAAACTATCTAACCCGCCGGCAATTCAATGTAAGTCTTTCGGTTGCATTCTGACAATATAAAAACGACGCATCCCCCACTTGGGCGATGCGTCGCTTTATTTTCGTACAACAACTGCAGTCTGTCATTTTCCCTGCAACACCTTATCCAACCACAGGAACATTTCGGCATAAACCTTGTCCCGAACATCTTTCCGCGACAGAATCAAATCGTGAAGGCCGTCGTCCACCACAAATTCCGTCACATTAGGGCCTAACATTTTTCCATATTTGGAAATGTCGTTCACATCGAGCACGGCATCGCCACTGTTGAATTCCGGTGTCCATTTATCGCCATAGACACTTCTATTGGAATGCATCAAAAGAATGGGAATTTTGATGTCCGTGCCCTTCTGCAATGTGCGTTGGGCCTTATGTATCGCTGAAATCCAACCGGAAGTAACCTCCGGCGACACTTCCATTTTCCATTCCGTGTCGTATTCCCATTCGCCGTGATAAGCCGCCAAAAGGCTTTCCGCATAAGCACGACTGTCACCCTGCTTGATTTTCATATTTTTAAAAGGCAAGACTGCCACCATCGGCACCAGAAAATTCTCCTGAAACTTCGACAAGTTCATATCAAGGAACGGACTGTTCAGAATCAGCGCCTTCACTTGAGGACGGTCGGACAAGTGCTGTGACAGATAGTAGGACATTGTCAAACCTCCAGTCGAATGGGCAAGAAAGACCACATTCACATATCCGTCACTCGCGATTTCATTCAGAGCCACGTCCAAATCTTCAAAATATTCCTTCAGGTCACGCACCTCAAACTTCAACTGCTCCGGCAGCAACGAGCGCCCGTATTTCCGCAAATCTACGGCATAGAACGCATATCCATGAGCGACAATGCTGTCGCCCAACTGACTTTGAAAGAAATAATCGTTATAGCCATGCAAATAAAGCACTGCCGTATTTCCTTTCCCTGATGTTTTGTGGCGCACGACCGTCGTACGCACCTTACCGCTGTAATCATCAGCCAGTTCCACCGTTTTCTGTTCGTAACTGTCACCTAAGACATCCGGCTTCCAGTCAGCTGAAAAGCCAAACAAGGAACAGCTGCATAAGCCCAAACCGACCAATGTCCGAAAAATAGCATTTTGCATTTATAAAGAATTTTAAAACTAACAGTATCCGCAAAAATAGGATATTTTTCTGTACTTTTGCACCAAGAAAATAAGAACAATGAAAAAAATTAATCTGGATTTATTCCTCACTTTTTTTAAAATCGGAGCTTTTACTTTCGGCGGAGGCTGGGCAATGATTTCACTTTTGGAGAAAGATATAGTAGACAGACATCAATGGCTTTCCAAAGAAGAATTTATTGATTTATTGGCAATTTCACAATCCTTGCCGGGCATTATGGCCGTAAACGTAGCCATCTCTGTAGGCAACAAACTGACAGGTGTAAGAGGAAGTATCATGGCAGCTTTGGGTACAATTCTTCCTTCATTTCTCATTATTCTGCTCATCGCCATGTTCCTGACACCTGACACAATAAAGAACAACGAAACCCTTACCCACATATTCATGGGCATCCGCCCGGCAGTGGTAGCCCTCATCCTTGCGCCAGTGCTGACAACAGCCAAAGCATCGAAAATCAACCGCAAGAATTTCTACATTCCACTTGCCATTGCCTTGCTGATCTGGTCGGATCTGCCCATCATATCCAGCCCGGTGCTATTCATTATTCTGGGTGGCGTTTTCGGATATTTCTACTATTCTCGCAACTATCGAAAATTAGCGGATAAACATTAAAAGAACTCTTTATGCTCAACACATATCTACAACTCATCTGGTCCTATATCAAAATAAGCATCTTCGGCTTTGGTGGCGGATATGCCATGCTGTCGCTCATCCGTCATGAAATTGTAGACAAAGGATGGATTTCGGAAAGCATGTTCACCGACATTGTGGCCATCTCCCAAATGACACCGGGCCCGATTGGAATCAATACGGCAACCTACATCGGTTACACAGCCACCGGCGGAACAATCCTCGGCTCGGTCATTACGACTGCGGCTGTGGTGCTGCCTTCCTTTATTCTGGTGCTCTACACCAGCCGTTTCATACAGAAACACAAGGAAAGCATCGCCATCAAAAGCATATTTGCCGGGCTGCGGCCAGTGGTTGTAGGACTTATCGGCTCAGCCGCCCTCCTGCTGATGAACCGTGAGAACTTCGCAGAACTGGGCAGCAGCATCGCTATCTGTGTGGCAGCATTCATTCTGGTATATTTTGTAAAAATACATCCCATACTGGTAATTATCCTCGCAGGCATTGCAGGATACATCATTTACTGACATCATGACCTACCAAGAAGCAATAGACTATCTGTTCAACAAAACGCTTGTATTCCAACACATCGGAGCACAAGCCTATAAACCCGGACTGGAAACTGCCCTGCAACTGGGCAACCTGTTCGGCAATCCTCAAAACAACTATAAAACCATTCACGTTGCCGGGACAAACGGAAAAGGGTCAACCTCCCACCTATTGGCAGCCATTTTGCAAAAAAGTGGCTACAAGGTCGGCCTGTTCACCTCCCCTCACCTGATTGATTTCCGCGAACGTATCAAAGTAAACGGCGAAATGATGGGAAAAGACGATGTCGTGGACTTTCTCCAGCGTTTTCTTTCTTCCGGCTATGACGGACGGCAACCGTCGTTCTTCGAACTGACAACCATCATGGCATTCGACTATTTCAGCCGACAGAATGTGGATATCGCCGTTATTGAAGTGGGTTTGGGCGGACGCCTTGACAGCACCAATATCCTGACACCTCTACTCAGCGTTGTCACCAATATTTCATTCGACCATACGCAATTTTTGGGAAACACGTTGGCAGAAATTGCATCTGAAAAAGCAGGCATCATCAAGCCTTCGGTTCCGGTAGTGATAGGAGAAGCGGTAGAGGAAACGCGTCCGGTATTCAGCAAAAAGGCCGAATCCATGAATGCGCCGATTGTATTTGCAGAAGACACCCCCGAAGTGCTCGAAGCATCCATCCAAAACGACAGACTGGAAATTCAAAGCAAAAGTTTCGGTCGCCTGTCGGGAGAACTTGCCGGCGAATGCCAGCGCAAAAATGCGAATACTGTCCTCTGTGCTGTCCGCGAGCTTCAACATCTCGGACTGAACATTCCGCTGACGGCCATTGCCGACGGATTCGCCAACGTCTGTGAACTTACTGGGTTGATGGGACGATGGATGAAAATTGCCGATACACCCCGCACTTTCTGCGATACGGGGCACAACACAGGCGGGTTCCAATATATTATCCGACAACTGGCCGAAAGCCATTACCGCAAACTGCATGTCGTCATCGGATTTGTCAGCGACAAGGACGTTCATTCCATTTTAGGAATGATGCCAAAGGATGCAACCTACTATTTCACTCAAGCTTCCGTTCCTCGCGCAATGAACTGCAACAAGCTGAAAGAGCTGGCCGAAGAATGCGGCCTCAACGGCACAACCTATCCGACAGTTGCAGCCGCCTACGAAGCGGCCCAAAAAGAAAGTGCCCCCACCGACATGATTTACATCGGAGGAAGCACCTTTATCGTAGCCGACTTGCTCTCAGCTATCAGCGACAAGCGATAACTTCAATTTCCACCCTTGCCTGCTTCGGCAATTCTTTGACCGCCACTGCCGAGCGGGCGGGAAATGTTTTGCTGAATTCGGAAGCGTAAACTTCGTTCATTTCGGCAAAAGTCGACATGTCAGTCAAAAACACGGTTGTCTTCACTACATTGTCAAGAGTCAGCCCTGCTTCGGCAAGAATCGCCTTAATGTTGGCTATTGAGTTGCGTGTCTGTTCTGCCACAGTTTCCGGCATTTCACCGGTTTTGGCATCAATTGGCAACTGGCCGGAAACAAAGAGAAATGTTCCCGTATCAACAGCCTGACTGTACGGCCCGATTGCTCCGGGCGCATTGTTGGTTGAAATTTCGTTTTTAGCCATATTCTATATTTTTGTCTGTTTGATTAATTCCGAAAGTCGCATGTTTCTGCCCTCCGAGTTTTGTTTCATCCACTTGCGGATATCAAGCAACGCCTCGTTGCGACGCAGTTCTGAAATGAAATTCGAATAGCCGATATTGTCATAACGCCTCAAAAACTCATTCAGCGACATTCGCGACAAATTGATGGCCGGCTGATAGGAATGGGAATCATCGTCGTTTATCACCATAGAAAGCATTCCTGCATCGACAAGTTTGTTGATGATCATATTTACCAGACGTATCGGCACATCGTAATTTTCCATAAGCTGAGTTTTGGTCAACGGCGGCTTGCCTTCCTCAAAACGCTTCACAATGACAAGCACCAGAAAGATCGTCAGCTCATCCATATAGCTTCGTGAGATATGGGCTATCGACGAAGAATAGTTGAAGCGGAACACATTTTGAGAAGCATAGGTCAGCACTACCCCTCCGATGCATATCAGCCATGTCATGTACATCCATATCAAAAACAAGGGAAGGAAAGAAAAACTACCGTAGATGGCATTATACTTGGAAACATACATCTGCCCGCTGACAAACACGTATTGCAGCACCTGAAACAGCACTCCGCAAATAAAGCCCGACATGA
>ULSN01014531.1_pt1 | contig 14590 bp, 14 predicted proteins | sample 1956771 | NCBI WGS metagenome assembly ULSN01 (sample SAMEA4835709, study PRJEB28245) | human gut metagenome | biome: gut microbiome; material: fecal sample | place: Denmark | collected 2008
ATCTCCTGGATTTCCCGAATGATGAAGTGAGGAGCGGTTTCTTGACGCTGGTAGCTTCCAGTTATCTGAAGCCATCGCAGTCAACGGATGCCTGGGTTATTCAGGTTGTAGATGTGATGTCGAAGGGAGATTGCCATCAGTTGGAGAATCTGATGACTTCCTTCTTTGCCAGCATTCCTTATAGCCAGCGTCGCAAGGACGATGAGCGCGAGAAGGAACGTTATTTCCAATACACCTTCTATCTCGTATTGAGAATGATCAGCTGTTTCACGGTCTTCATCGAAAAGCAGCAAAGTGAAGGTAGGGTAGATTGTGTGGTTGAGACCCAAAACTATATCTACATCTTCGAATTCAAGCGTGATGGTTCGGCTGAAGAAGCCCTGAAGCAGATAGAGGATATGGGCTATGCCAGGGAATATGCAGCAGATGGCAGAAAGATTTATCAGATAGGTTGCAACTTCTCGTCGAAGACGGGAACCATTGATGGGTGGAAGGTAAAGTAGATAATTTGCAAGAATTACCCGAAGATGTAGTGATATGGCATTATTGAGAATGAATCTTCTTTACATTAGCTTGCCTGAGATTCTCGTATTTTCAGACGCTTATTATTTCTTTGAGAATATCGTAAATATGAAGAGAAATAAAAACTTGTTGATAATCAGGTGTTTGTGATTTCTTGACAAGATGATGCCGTTGAGGAAAATCTATAGTTGTACGACTATAACCCCTATAGTTGTACAACCATAACTCTATAGTTGTACAACCATAGCATGTATAGTCGTACAACTGTAACTTTATAGTCGTACAACTATAGGTCTTGTTCTTAATATAGAGCAGAAAACGGGGATTTCCGACCTCTCATTCCCCTTGTTTTTACCGCTAGATTCAAAAAATGTAGGTATATGAATTTAGGTTATAAATATTGACGGGAGGTATTTTTGCAATTGTAATTTGAACTAAAAAAAGGAGGAATAAGGCCTTATGGAAAATGGGGAAGATGTTCCCGAATGGCTGAAGAATGGGGATTATGAGTTTGAGTATAATATTATAAGATAAGATCAGTTGTGTGTCTGATTTAGCAAAGAGGGTGTGTCATAAGTAAATGATTCACCCTTTTTTGTTTGTTGGAATGTTACTGATATGTTGTTGGAAAACATAATATAAGTTGTTAGAAAAGATAGTATATGTTTTAGAGTTAGTTAGTATCTCCGGTCGCACAACAGCTGTTGTGCGCTTGCATATCAGCTGATATGCGCTTGCACAACAGGTGATGTGCATGCGTAGGTCAACTGTTATGCGCCAACTGTAATTTAGACTTATGACGCCTCCTCTTTGTCATTTGGTACATACAGAATGGCATTTCATACAAGGTAGGTTTAGATATTTGGCTGATAGAAATAATCTTCTTACTTTTGCGCTCGTAATCGGGAAGCAATAGAAGAGAATGATTCGTGAAACGAGGAAAATGAAGTATAACCCTTTTAATATATAATAAGGTATGAAGAAGATTATGATTTCGTTGATGCTGGTAGTAGCTGCCACCACAACCAGTTTTGCAAAGAGTAACAACACCGATGTGGCAAATGCCGTAAAGAGTGTAGCCGAGCAGGTAAAGCAGGCTCCATCCGGTACAGTGTATGGTGTAGTTGAAAACACCAAGCACCACATCACCGTAGCTACTCCTTTTGGAAAGTATACCATAGAGAAGAAGGATGAAGGCATCTGCTTTATGGGAATGTCGGTAAAGCTGGTATCATCGAAGAATGGCATTTATAAAGTCAAGACATCCCTTGGTAATTTTACGGTGAATGCCAGAAAGGGAACGGTAATGAAGAATTAAACGGAAAAGGAAGATAGAAAAGTTTGAGGTATATAGGCATCGGAGTCATCATGGAATAGAAATGTGGAAGTATTATCTTTTCGGCAGTGGCGGCATCCGGTGCCTTTTTCTTATCCTTTTAAGAAAAATAGAGCATTTTAGAAAAAAAGTGGCTAAAAGTTTTGCAGTATCAAGAATATTGCTTACTTTTGCGGTCAGAGTTGGAGCAGACGGAAAAGAACGGCTGCGATGAAGACTCAAATGAATGAGCGTATTGAACGTTAGTCTTGAAATAGAAATGTGGAAATTTCAAAATTCAACTATGACGAACTGCAATACGGCTCACGCTATGGGATTATTGTATCCTTTTCTCTATAGGAGGAAGGTGTCGATATACCTTTTGGCGTGGGCTATTGTTAGTTGCTAGTTGAAAGGTCTTTCCACAACCTCTATTTCGGCGACCGAACAATAGTCCCACGCCATTTCATTGGTATTTAACAACTAACAAGCTAACTTCTGGGAACAAGTTGAGGATAGAGGTGTACTTATGGTATTGGAAAAAGATATAATGTCAAGATACAATCCAACCATTTGGATAATCGTTATTGAACAATCTATTCGAATGAATAGTTTGCTTAAAAGTGTGTCCAAAAGTAAGGCTGTTGTTGCAACTCAATTGGTGAATCAATTAATAAATACTGTTATAATGCGTAATTATGATGGTGAAGTTCTAAAGAATTGTTGTTTTATATCTGTAATAGGTTATAATCACGATGTCAAAGAGTTGTGTTCTGGTTGGTTAAATGATCTTGATGAGAATCCTTTGTATTGGAAAAATGTAAAGAAAAAAGTGTTTGACGGTGCTGGCTCTTTTTTAGATTTAGAGATGAAAATCCCAGTTTGGATAGAAGTCAAATCCGAAAGTGATGATTCTGCAAAGGAGCTAGCTTTAGATGAGGCTAAAAAGATACTATTAAAATGGATAGAGAATCAAGGAAAAACGTCTTTGCCTATTATTTTCAACATAATGTCATCGAAAAAATCAGCAAAAGATGATTTTGTAGAAGTTGGCGATAATTGGAAATGTGAAAAATACAAGTATCTACAACTGGATATATATGTAAATGATAATATGCAATTGACAGAATTGGTTCATTTGCCTTTTAAATTATATAGGGCTGGTGGAGGTCCTGGTATGTATACTGATGAAATTTATCGAAGATTTTATGAGTTCAATACATTAGATGCTGATGTGAATAATTTAAAAGATAGTATATCGTTGAAGTTTAAAGTACTTAAACAATAATAAGTTTATAAACATTTTTAATTTTATAAGTTATGGCAAAAAATGAAAAACAATGGAGTTCTGCGACTCCTGGTCTTTTAATTATCTTATTGGACCAGTCTGGTTCCATGCTAAATCCTTATGCTGCAGGCAAAAGTCGTACAGAATTTGCATCTTTGGCAGTAAACAAAGTGATAGATAATATTATATCTAAGAATTATGATGGTGAGGCTCCAAAGAATCGTTGCTTTATATCTGTAATAGGGTATAATCACGATGTCAAAGAGTTGTGTTCTGGTTGGTTGAAAGACCTTGATGAAAATCCTTTGCGTTATGAAACGGCAAAAGAGAAACAGTATAATGGGAACGGTGGTATTATTGAGGTTGAGGTAAAACAGCCTGTTTGGGTTGAGCCTATAACACAAGATGGTGCAACCAATATGTTAGGTGCTTTTAATTTAGCAAAAGACTTGTGTGAAAAATGGATGAAAGATAATGCTGATGGTCCTGCCCCTGTTATAATAAATATATCAGATGGTGTACCTTATTATGAGGGAAAAGATCCAAGAGAGTGTATGAAAGAGACAGTTGAGTTAGTTGACTCAATAAAGAGCCTTTCGAATAACGATGGTAATGTCCTAATTTTTAATGCAGAAATTGGTGAGGATTCTAACAAAGTTGTATTCCCAACAGAACGTGGAGCGATACAGCAAGTTGAGGCTCAGTTCTTATTTGATATAACAAGCGAAATTCCTGATTCTTACAAGGATGCAGCTCGCAAGAAAGAATTAGATGTAAAGGAGGGTTCTCGTGCTTGTATATTTAATGCAGGAGCAGTAGATCTTATTCAGTTGATAGATTTTGGTTCATCTAAAGGTCAAGGAGATAAAGGTTTGTAAATATGGATATACGTGCTTTTATAACACATAAAAAAGCAGAGACATTTTCAGATTGTCAGGACAGGTTTAGTATCAATTCTGATACTAAATCTGTGGCAGTATCAGATGGAATGTCCCAATCTTTTTTTCAAAAGATTTGGGCGGAAAATCTTGTTGATGCTTTTGTTGATAATTCTCAGTGGAACTTGTGTGGTGAACAGTCTAAGGAGATTCTGAAAGAACTACAAAGCAAATGGCTAGAAAAAGTGCTGGATAGAATTGAAGAGCAAAAACATGACGGAACAAAAGAAAATATAATTTACCGTAATGAGAAATTTATGGCACAGGGGAAATCTGCGGGAGCGACTTTGGTTGGCGTTCGTTTTGCTGGTGCTTACTGGTATTGTCAGGTACTTGGTGATTCCTGTTTGATAGAAATCAAAGATGGGGAAATCGTGCAAATTTGTACATCGCAAGAGGGGGATGAATTTGATAATTTTCCTGACCATTTTGATAGTAACCCAAAGCAGTCAGGCAAAGGAAATGCAAAAGAATTTAAAGGAACGTTAGAAACGGATAGTGTTCTTTTGTTGGTTTCTGATCCTTTTTCTGATTTCTTGAACGAGCAAAGGAAAAAGGGGAGTGTCAAGGAACTTGTTGATGCACTTTTGAATATTGGCACCCATGAGGAGTTTGAAAAACTTGTTTCTGATTGGAGAACTATCAAAGGTATGCATAATGACGATAGCACCTTGGTGGTTATTCGCAATGACGGAAATCCAGATTTTAATGTTGTATATGGAGATTCCTTAAAGAAGTTGGAACAAAATGATTCGAAGAAGATTTTAATGCCGGTAATAAAAAAAACGGATGAAAGTGAACTTTATGAAGAATTTATAAAAGATTTCATGGGTTCTTTTGAAAGAAACTTACGTAAGAAACCTGGTATTAAGAACCTCACAGGACAAATTGCATATAAGTTTGTGAAAAAATCGCTGAGAGAGACTTTGGAAAGTCATTGCAAAAAGTATAAATTTTTGAAACGATAGAGGCTTATGGCGTTACCGAGTATTCCAGAGTATGATACCTCTATAAAAGTACAAGATTTAGTCTTGCCTGCAGTTTTGCAAGATGGGCATCCTATAGAAAAAAGAAACCGTCTTGTAAAATATGCAGGTGGTTTTTGTGTGGTGTACCCTTATCAAACACCTAGTAAGAAATATGCAGTTCGTTGTTGGCATGCAGAAATTGCAGAAAGTAAACAAAGAACGAAATTGATATCGGAGGCATTACATGCAAGTGGATTGCCATATTTCGTAGGCTTTGATTACTATGATGAAGGTATAGTAACTGCTATAGGCAAGCAACCAATAGTGGTGATGGATTGGGTAGATGCCCTGCCATTAAAGAAATATATAGGCGAGCATATTCATGAAAGTTCTGTTATCAGTGTTTTGGCAGATACATTCATGACAATGGTAAAAGACTTGCATCGTAACCATTTCTCTCATGGAGACCTACAACATGGAAATATTATGGTGAAGAATGATGGAAGTATCATTCTTGTGGATTATGATTCAATGTATGTCCCATCTTTGCAAGGGATGAAAGATGAGATAAAGGGGCTTGTTGGCTATCAACATAATGCTCGTTGGAATAATGAATTTCTTTCGGAAAAGGCTGATTATTTTTCTGAATTGGTGATATATCTGAGTTTAAGAGCTTTTGCTTTGTTCCCGTCTCTTTGGGATGATTTGCGTATTGAAGATACTGAAACTATGCTTTTTTCCAAAGAAGATATAGATAATCCATCAAAATCTATGGTGATAGAAATACTAAAATCTAATAGTACATTGGTGCCAATGGTAAATAGATTGATAGAGTTTATCGGAAAGACAAGCATTGATGAATTGTTGCCATTAGAACAAGTCTTGAAAAGTGAAGCAGAAGGAATTTCCTCAAAATGGGCTTCGGGAAATGGTTACAAGCAGAAAAAAGCAAAAGTGACAGAATCATCTATGATATATAGTAAATGGGGAAGTGGCAATGGGTACATTAAGACTGAGGTAAATCAGAAGAAAATGGCTAAATTGTCTGATAACATTTCTAATAAATTTAAAAGATCTGAATAATGCCTACATTACCAAGTATAAGAACATCAATAGAGAATAACCAATCTTTGGTTATTGATTCTTTTGCCCGACAAGGTATCTTCCGAAGGGACAAGAGAGGGCGACTTGTAGCATATACAGGTGGCTTTTCTGTTGTTTATCCTTTTGAGTATAATAATGAGGTGTGGGCTTTTCGTTGTTGGCATGCGGATTTGGGCAATTTGAGAGGACATTTTTTGACACTCTCTTCTGCTTTATCTAAGTTGAATCTTCCATATTTCTGTAGCTTTACATATGTTGATGAAGGTATCGTAGTTGAAGGTAAGAAATATCCAACTACTAGAATGAAATGGATAGATGGAAAAAATCTCAAGGAGTATATCTGTATTCATAAGAATGACAAGAACAAGTTAAAGATCTTGGCAGATAATTTTGTCAAGATGATAACTATGCTGCATAAATGTCATATATCTCATGGGGATTTACAGCATGGTAATATCTTGGTCGATGATAATGATAATTTATTTTTGATTGACTATGATTCTGTTTATGTTCCAGAATTGCAAGGTGAGGCTGATATTATTAAAGGTTTAAAAGGGTATCAGCATCCTAAACGTGGTGACAATTTGTTGGCAAATGAAAAGGTTGATTATTTTTCTGAACTGATAATCTATCTCTCTATTCTAGCTATAGCGGAAAAATCGTCTTTAGTTGAGAAGTATCAAGTTGAAGATTCTGAGCAATTGTTGTTTTCTTTTGAGGATTTCAAGGACTTAGAAAATTGTCAAGTTTATGCAGACTTAATGCAGTTGGGAGGTTTGTTTCCTATTCTGCTCAAGATATTGTCGGATTATCTTGATGAAGATGACATCTGTAATTTGGAACCATTTACGACACTGGTTGACAAATATGCAAAAGAGCCAAAGATAAAATCATTTAAAACCCCTGCAGATTGTTTTGTTGTAGGACAATCTTATATATTGATGTGGGAAGTTGATGATGCTTCTAATATATATATGAATGGAAAGAAAGTTCCTGCAACGATGCGTGAATATAAAGTACATCCATTGAATATAGGAAATGAAAGCTATGAGTTGAAAGTCGAAAATGGATTGAAAACGGCAGTAGCTCAGCTCTCAGTAAATGTTGTGGAGAACGTGAGGATTGAAGTCGGATTGAGCTTGAAAAAACTCAGAAAGAGTCAATCGCAAGCGTCTTTATTGCATTGGGATGTTCAAAATGCAAAGAAAGTCACTTTAGAAACAACAGATGGTGATTCAGAACTTATCCCCTTGAATGGTGAGAAAAAGTGTTCACCAGATGTTTCTACGACTTACACAATAAAGGCAATGGCTCTTGATGGCATAACGGAAGTTTCTAAGTCAGTTTCTATTGGTGTTTTTGCTGAAAGTGAAGTGTTATTTAAGGCAGATAAGACATTTACGTTTAAGGAAGTGCCAGTTACTTTGAGTTGGAATGTAAAAAATGCAAAGTCTGTAAGCTTGGAAAATGAAACTGTTCCTCTTGTTGGAAAGAAAGTTGTAACAACGGATAAGGAAAAACGTTATGTATTGGAGGTGGAGGATGAATTTGGGACAAAACAAGTTCCTTTGACAATAAAGACTATACCTTTGCCTCAGATTAAGACGGTCTTGCTTCCTTTGCCAAAACTTGAGAAAACAATACAAGTGCAGCACAACATACCTGCTCCTAAAGTAGAGCTAAATGTACAAATGCAAGAATTATCAGTTGATATGCAAGGAGTAAATGTGAATTTGAATCCAGCAGCAATCAAATTTGCTAAATTAAATTCTTTGCATCCATTATCAATAAAAATAGGAAGTAGTTTGCGCTCTCGTATTAAGACTGCAATAGATATAATTACGAATAAAGTTGAACATTTAAAATTTGAAAGCGATGAAAAGTAATAACGAGGAGTTGGAAAATATAAAATGGGGAGGCTTTCTTAATGAGTTTCTTTGGATATGTTGTGGTGTAAACCGAAAAGTTTTGCGTCAATGTCCTACAGACTATGCTAAATATGCAGGTATGGGAGGAACAATCTTGTTTACGGCATTAATGGCTTGTTTGTCGGGTAGTTATGCTTTGTATACGGTGTTTGAGAGTAAGGCTACGGCTATAGCCTTCGGAATATTTTGGGGAGCGTTAATTTTCAATTTAGATAGGTTTATTGTTAATACGATGTATTCTGATGGTAAGGTTACCATTAGTTGGCGGGAGTTTACTTCTGGTTTGCCAAGAATTATTATGGCAATTTTTTTGGGTATTGTAATATCAACACCTCTTGAGATGAAAATTTTTGAGGATAGAATCGATTCTCAACTGGTAAAGGATAATATTATGCGAACAAATGCAACTCGTCAAGAAGTGACTAAAGGTAATACTTCGTTGATTCAACGACGAGACAAACTAGAAAGTGAACATAAGGCAATAGAACAAAGATTGGCTGTTGCGAATGAAGAATTGAAAAAGGAAGGAGAAGGCTCAGCGTTGAGTGGAAAAGCTGGTCATGGTTTGATTTATAAAGATAAGGAACGTAATTTGTCCGCAATTGAAAAGGAGTTGCAAACATGGGAAACAACTCATGCGGTAGAATTGAAGGAAATTAGAGAGCAAATTGCTATAAATACAGATAAGGCGAATAGGGACATAGAGAAAGGTAATGAAGAAAAAGGCTTTTGTGTTCGTTATGAGGCTTTTTCACATTTGAAGTCTGAGTCTACTGAGTTATCAATAGTATCATTGGTAATTATGTTGTTGTTTATTATAATAGAGACGGCTCCAACATTCTTTAAAATGATGATTGCTTCTGGTCCATATGATGATATGCTTAGGGCGGAAATGTATCGAGTGCGTGTGCTTGCCGATAAGCAAATTTCTGATTTAAATGATGATATTAATACGGAGGTGACAATTTCAACAGAAAGGAATAGGCACAAGCTAGAGGCTGAAATGAAAGCAAATGAAGATCTGATGAGTAAAATTGCTTTGGCTCAATCTGAAATTCTAAATGTTGCTATTGATGAATGGAGAAAGAATGAATTAAAAAAAGTAGAGGAAAATCCATCTGCTTATATTCAATCTAATGTTCCAGATAATGAAGAAGGTATAACAATTAATGCTTAATATAAAATGAAACAGTTTAAAATCCCAGGAGTCTCATTCTCCTTAAACCGAGCACTCGGTATCACGCAAGCCAAACAGAAGTTTGCTCGTGAAACAGGTATTCCAACCTCAAAGGCAGGATTGGAAAGAAAAGTGGGGAAAATGGTACTGAATGCCATCTTCGGTAAAAAACGATAATGTCTTTATGAAGAAGAATGTGTATTTGTTGCTGCTTGCCTTTGTTTCGTTGGCTTTGGCAAGCTGCAAATCTTCTCTCAAGTCAGGGGAGAACGTGAGTAATATAAACAATGTGCTTCAAGATAGCGTTGAGATAATCTTGGAGAAGCATTTAGTTGAGTATGGTGCCATGGATGGTGTAGCAATCATTATGGAAACGGAATCGGGGAAGATTCGCGCCATGGTAGGATTGGAAGCTAAGGGGGATTCTACTTATGCTAGAGCAGATTCCTTGCCTGCAAGTAAGCATAGCTCTGCCTTGATGAGAACGGTCTCCGTATTGGCTGCTTTGAATACAAGCAAGGTGAAACCTGATGATATGTTTGATTCTGGTGTTGGTATTTTTGTTTATGACAATGATACCATCTATGATCATAACTGGCGAAAAGGGGGCTATGGCGAGTTGACTTTGCGTCAGGCTCTCGCCTATAGTTCGGATATTGCGATTACTCGTGCAGTCGATGAGGCTTTTCCTGATAAGAAGGACTTCTTGGCAAGTGTGAGGAAAATGTCGTTCGGACAATCCCTGGAGGTGGAAGGCTTGAAGGTGGATTCTTGCTTGCAAGACTCAGAAATGCCTTGGTGTTACTATGCAATGGGGTTTCAGGAGACAACACCCCTGCAGATGTTGTCTTTCTATAATGCAATAGCTAACAAGGATAGTATAGCATCGCCTTCAAGTATCGCTGATATTCGTGGGATGTTGGAAGGTGTGGTCTCGAAAGGTCTAGCCAAGCGTGCGATGTCGGATAAGGTTAAGGTAGCAGGTATGAATGGCACTATACGTAATGAGGATAGTACGTTGACTGTCGATTTCTGTGGCTATTTTCCTGCCGATAAGCCGAAATATACGATACTCGTGTCTGTGCATCGCAAGGAGGTTCCTGCTGCAGGAGGAAGAATGGCAGGGACGATATTCAGGGAGATAGCTGAATTTATAGACAGGTGTAAGGATACTATAAAATAGTTTCATACAGCCTCCCGACTATTTCGAACAAACAACCCATTACTTTCATTGTGGTTTCGGAATAATCCTTTACCTTTGCCGTACAATTCAAAACAAAGAAACGATTATGATGAAGAAAGTATTGAAAACTTTGGGCAGTTTGGTTCTCTTGGGAATCATTGTGGCTGGTGGCTTGTGGTGGTATTCTCAGACAAGCAACCCTTGGAATGCTAAAAGTATCGGGGATATATCTGCTCCGTTGGGATATACAAGGGTGGAGGCACCGAAGGGAAGTTATACAGAATGGTTGAGAGAACTTCCCATGAAGAAGAAGGGGAGCAAGGTAAAGCTGTACACTGGTGGTAACGCTCGCTTTCAGTGGCTGTCTGCTGCTGTGATAGATATGCCGATGTTGAGCAATGCCGAGCAGTGTGCCGACATGACGATGAGAATCAGAAGTGAGTATCTCTTCAGCCAAGGACGATATTCTGAGATTCGCTTTACTGATGTGAATGGCAAGCGGTTGCAATATCAGGGTGGTGGTTCTCGCAAGGCTTTAGAGAATTTCCTTCGCAAGGCGTATGGCTGTTGCAGTACCTTCTCTTTGAGCAGGGAGACGGAACCTCGAAAGATGAGTGAGGTGCAGCCAGGTGATGTGCTGGTTTATCCGGCTCGAAGTAACAAGAGGCTGGGGCATGCGCTGATTGTGGTGGATGTGGCTCGCAAGGGGAAGAAGGTTGCTATCATGTGTGCCGAGGGCAATACGCCAGCAAGGGAGGCGCATATCGTTCGCAATCTGAATCCTTTGGAGAATCCGTGGTTCTTCTTCGATGGTGACGAGAGTACCCTTTGGGTATCGGTCTTCCATTTCGGGAAGAATGAGTTGAGGCATTATGCAAACAACTAAAAGATAAAATGTAATGAAGAAAGGATTAAAATATACTTTGGTTTCCTTAGGTAGCCTGGTCGTATTGGCTGGTGTTGGCCTGGGGATTATGTATGTGGTGTCGCCATATAAGGTGAAGCGATGGTTGGGCATTGCTTCATCTTATTCTGATGTGTTCGTTGATAGATTGAATGGGCAACCTTATTCTCGTGGCGGATATGACGGCATTGATGTATTGAAACACAATGGAGTTATCAAGTGGAAGAAAATAGCGAAGAACAAGCGAATCAAGTTCGTTTATATCAGAGCTACACATGGTAAAGGATATGTGGATCGACATTATCGCCGAAATATCAGACGGGCTCGTAAATATGGGTTGAAGGTGGGATCTTATCATCTGATGTCTGCCGGATCTTCTGCAACTGCTCAGTTCCGGGATTTCCAAAAGATGGTGAAGAAGAGTGAGCAGGACTTGATTCCTGTATTGGATGTGGAAGAAAAAGGCATCCTGGGAAGATGGAAGGGACGACAGTTGCAGGATAGTGTGCAGGTGTTTGCTGACTTGGTGAAGAAACACTATGGCAAGTATCCTATCATTTATAGCAACGAGAGTTTCTATAATAAGGAGATGGGGGCGAAGTTCAATCGCTATTATCTCTTCATCGCCAATTATAACTCCCGTCAACCCTATATCGACGACAGAGGAAAGTGTAATATCTGGCAGTATTCCGAAACCGGACACTTGCATGGCATTGGTGAAAGGGTAGATTTAAGCAGATTCATGAATGGTACAACCATCAAGGACTTGATGCTGTAGGCATTGATGATTTCATACACATAAGCGAGTATTTGATACAATCCACGGATGGATAGCATCATTACTTGCTTATTTTTTTCTACTTTTGCACTATTATGAAGAAGTTATTGATTATATTGGGAATACTGGTTCTGCTTGTTATCGGTGTTCTTTTCGTTCCACCTATTTATAATAGGTTCACGAAACCGTTTTTTAAGAATACGGTGGATGCTAAAGAGTGGTATCATCAGGTGGATTGTGAGAATCTGATGCAAGTTAGAGACTATTGCGACAGACGGGGATATAGTACGGATTACTATATTCTGGTGGATTTCTCCAAACCATCTGGCAAGAAGAGATTCTTTATCTATGACTTGCAGCGTGGCAAAAGGGTGATGAGCAGCTATTGCATGCATGGAAGTGGTAAGGGCAATACGGCAGCCCAACCAAAGTTCAGCAATAACCCTGGAAGTGGATGCACGAGTCTTGGAAGATATGTCATGATAGGAAAAGGGGGAATGAAGTTTAAGAACTGCGTTCGCCTTCGAGGTCTCGATAAGAGCAATTATCTGGCAGAAGCCCGTGGCATCCTGATTCATTCTGCTGGCAAAGTGACAAGGTTCTCCGGTGAGAAGGAGTATATTTCGCTGGGAACAGAGAGCCGTGGCTGCTTTACTGTATCAAGGAGCTGCGTGGAGAAAGTGATGCAGATATACAAGGAATCTTCCAGGAGAAGACCGATATTGATTTATGCAAAATACAAATAAAAAGAATATTCTATGAAGAAGTTATTGTTGTTTATAGCTGGAATCTCAATCCTGTTTTTAGCAGGTTGTTACAATGGAAATCAGAGCCATGGTAATGAGGGCATGGGAGACAGCCTTCCTGCTGATCCTCCATTGGGTTATGTCATAGAGTTAAAGCCTTTGGGAAATTTCTCACATCAGGAGGCAGAACAGTTGAGAGAAGAACTCGTGAAGCAGTTGGGGGGTATTTTCAATAAGGTACCAAAGGCTTGCTTGGATGCTTCTGTATTTGTTGGAGACAAGAAAGAAATACCAGCCTCATGTCTCTACAAACCAAGAAACAGGTATTGGGCTGGGGGAATCCTGAAAATGTTGCATGAAGAGCATGGAGGTAATGATGAAATCGTAACGATAGGTCTGACGCATCGAGACATCTCTACTTCTATTCATGGACAATACAACTATGGAATCATGGGATTGAGTTTCCAACCTGGTGATGCCTGTGTGGTTTCAACCTTCCGACTAAAACGAAAGGATGATCTATGGAAAGTAACAACGCATGAGTTCTTGCATTCTCGTGGCTTGCCGCATTGCAAGAAGAATAATCCGAAGTGTCTGATGCAGGATGCTCATGGCAAGAATACCTTCTACATGAAACATGAGTTGTGCGAGGATTGCAAGAAATCTTTAAGTAAAATGATGTAAGGAAAACGCCCTTCGTTAGAATGTTACTGCTAACGAAGGGCACTTATCTTATTATACCAAACGATTTATTGTTCTAAAGTCTTTAGATAGCAATCGCAATGCTTTTCTAGAGAGATGACCTCCATTTCGATAATGGAAGTTTTCTTTCATTCGGGTATCAAATCTTTTTTTGTCAAAGGACATGGCTTTCTTTTTGTTGTCCCAAAAGTAGACTTTTGATTCATTAGCCATATCATTGACATTCGTTTGTTTGGCTTTATCTATATCTGGGTCTATATCCCAATTTCCGTTAGTGGTTTGGTAATAGTAGTACTTGCCATTTGTGAAGCCTCTATTTTCTGGATTCTCTCGCATCCATAAGTTTTTTATAAAATTATGGATGTTTGGGACAGGCTTAGACTATGGAATCTTTCTTCCGTCTTTGGTATATAGAAAAGTCTGTCCATTTACTGAGGCGAAACCACTAAAAGGCTTGTTGGCAGCTATATTCCACCACTAACCTTTTTTCTTTTTAAGAATTATTTGATTATTTGTTTTCATTTTTCTTATTTTTATAGTCTTTTTTATTCATCTCAATTTTGTTTGCTTCTGCATCTATATAGTTTATTCTTGCTGAATCAGGTCCAATCCATTTTTTACTGATAGAGTCGTACCTGTTGTTATCTAACCAATTCTCAGCGTTGGAGACTATTTCGTAATGTCCAATACCAAGGAAGTTTTGTAGCGAATACCATTGACGACAGCTCGTTAGGAAACTGACTGCTACTATAGAAATGAAAAATATCTTCTTCATCCTTTTTTATTGTTAATATAGAAATTATCTGGAAATTGTAATGTTCTTCTTGAAAGAAGAACAAATCATCTTATATAGAAATCAAGTTTGCAGTGCTAGCTCCCACAAAAACTTGCATGTAGTTTTTTTAATGCATGGCTACTTAGACCATGACCAAGAACAACCTATCGGATGCTGTTGGCTTTTTACGTTTGCAAAGTTACTCATTTTATTTGGAATAACCAAATTTTTCAGATGATTTTTATATTATCAGTGATTATTG
>ULSN01022038.1_pt1 | contig 14581 bp, 9 predicted proteins | sample 1956771 | NCBI WGS metagenome assembly ULSN01 (sample SAMEA4835709, study PRJEB28245) | human gut metagenome | biome: gut microbiome; material: fecal sample | place: Denmark | collected 2008
TGTCAGACGTAATCCATACGTTGCACACAACGCGGAAATGAATATTTATGCACCTTTTCAGGTGATTGTTTTTTACAGAATAAAAACCCGAAACAGAAGCGCGTGCGATTGTCTTATACGCTTATATATCCGGGTATGGAGCCTTGACGGACGTAGTATTTCCGCCAAAACAACCTCTTCCGGTACGCAACTCATGACGTTTATATGGCTGTTTAAGTGCTGAAGAGCCTCAAGCGTAGTGCGGAAAAGTCCCTCTGACATGTCGGAACGGGCTTTTCCGTGTTCCCAAACGGGCTTTCTTGCGGTGCGGAAAAGCCTTTTTCGTGTTGCGGAGTTGCCTTTTCCGATGTCTTGTTCGCGTAATATGCTGATATATAATTGATTATATCAATGTGCGTAAAACTCGCGTATTTGCGTCCGGTAATACCTTCGGATGTAAATAAACGGTTCTCGCGAGGTTTACGATGAATTAATATGCAGATTCGACTGTGGTTCTGTATAAATATACAGTGAGACGTATGGTGACGGAATGATGGACGGCAGTGCCTTTTACGTAGTGTTCCTTATGTTTTTATCAGTTAGGATTGTCTGGCTTCATCCGTATCTCTTGCTGCCGTCCTACTGACGGTCAGGATTATAAAAAGCGGGGCAGCCCGTTGCCGCCCCGCTTTCATTGTCACGTTGGTTGATGTCTTACAGATAAGTATGGCATTGTTTTCACACAAGCCCGCGTCCGTGACAGTTCTTGAATTTCTTGCCGCTTCCGCAAGGACACGGGTCGTTGCGTCCTGGCAGTTTGTCCTTTATGTATGGAGTGTTCGGACGCTGTGCCGACTCACGTGTGTCGCGGTTGGCGGCAGCCTGCTGGTTTCTGTCGGTCAGGTCGTCCTTCTGCTCGTTGTAACGCTGCGAACGCTGTTCCGGAGCAGCCTCTTCCACACGCTGTATCTCAGGTATCTGTCCGCGTGTGAGTATGCTGCATATGCGGTTGTTCATGTCGTTAACCATGGAGTCGAACAGCTTCGCGCTCTCGAGCTTGAATATGAGCAGCGGGTCTTTCTGTTCGTATGAGGCGTTCTGTACGCTGTGGCGCAGGTCGTCGAGCTGACGCAGGTTCTCCTTCCAGCAGTCGTCTATGATGTGGAGCATGATGGCTTTCTCAAACTGCTTCACCACATCCTTGGCCTCAGTGCGGTATGCCTCCTTGAGGTTGCACGGTATGTTGTATACGCGCTTGCCGTCGGTTATGGGCACCATGATTCGCTCGTATATCTCGCCCTGAGTCTCCTCTACCTCCTTTATTGTTGGCCATGCCACACTCTGTATGCGGTCTGTCTTGCGCTTGAATGCCGCCATGGCTTCCTGGAAGGCGCGTTCCTCGAGGTCGGGATGTCTGTTGTTCTCGAATTCTTCTTCGGTGAACGGACATTCCATAGCCAGCACTTTGAGGAACTGCTCGCGGCATCCTTCATAGTCATTGGTCTCTATGATGTTCACCACGCGGTCCCATATGATGTTGGTGATGTCCATTCCGATGCGTTCGCCCATGAGAGCGTGGCGGCGTTTCTCATAGATTACGGTACGCTGCTTGTTCATCACGTCGTCGTATTCAAGCAGGTGCTTACGTATTCCGAAGTGGTTTTCCTCCACTTTCTTCTGTGCGCGCTCCACGCTCTTTGACACCAGCGGACTCTCGAGGCGTTCGCCCTCCTTGAATCCGAGACGGTCCATGACGCTGGCTATGCGCTCTGCCGCGAACAGACGCATGAGCTTGTCTTCGAGCGACACATAGAACACTGAGCTTCCCGGGTCGCCCTGACGTCCTGCACGTCCGCGCAGCTGGCGGTCTACACGACGGCTCTCGTGGCGTTCGGTACCTATGATGGCGAGACCTCCTGCAGCCTTGACCTCAGGTGTAAGCTTGATGTCGGTACCGCGTCCTGCCATATTGGTGGCTATGGTCACCGCACCGAGAAGACGCTCCTCGGTGTGTTTCTCACCGTTCTCGTCTGTTATCTCTACCGTTCCCATGGTGCTGCGTCCTGCCTCGGCTACGATGTCCGCCTCTTTCTGATGGAGCTTCGCGTTAAGCACCTGATGCGGTATCTTGCGCATGCTGAGCATCTTTGACAGAAGCTCGGAGATTTCCACGGATGTCGTACCGACGAGGGTGGGGCGTCCGCTGTTGCGCATTTCCACAATCTCATCAATGATGGCAGAGTATTTCTCGCGCGCTGTCTTGTAGATGCGGTCGTCCATATCGTTGCGGATGACGGGCTTGTTGGTAGGTATCTCTACCACGTCCAGCTTGTAGATGTCCCAGAACTCGCCTGCCTCGGTGGACGCCGTACCGGTCATACCGGCAAGTTTGTGATACATACGGAAGTAGTTCTGGAGCGTTATTGTGGCGAATGTCTGTGTGGCAGCCTCCACTTTCACGTGCTCCTTTGCCTCCACCGCCTGATGCAGTCCGTCGCTCCAGCGGCGTCCTTCCATGATTCGTCCTGTCTGCTCATCCACAATCTTGACCTCTCCGTTTATGACAACATACTCGTCATCCTTATTGAACATGCAGTAGGCTTTGAGCAACTGCTGCAGCGTGTGTACACGTTCGCTCTGCACGGCGTAGTGGTTGAGCAGGTCGTCTTTCTTGTCGAGACGCTCCTGTTCGCTGAGACCTGTCTCGTTTTCGAGTGCCGAGAGCTGCGACGTGATGTCCGGAAGCACGAACAGGTCTTTGTCGTTCACCTGTTTTGCGAGCCATTCCGTACCTTTGTCTGTGAGGTCGCAGCTGTTCAGTTTCTCGTCTACCACGAAATAGAGCGGTTCTACAGCCTCCGGCATGCGGCGGTTGTTGTTCTCCATGTAGTATTCCTCTTTCTTGAGCATACCGGATTTTATTCCTTCCTCAGAAAGATATTTGATGAGCGGCTTGTTCTTCGGCAGAGCCTTGTGTGAGCGGTAGAGAGCCGTGAAACCTTCGTCAAGCAGTTTCGGGTCGTTCTTCTCCTGTCCCTCGCTGATTTTCTGTTTCGCGTCGGCAAGGAACTGTGTGGCGAGCTTGCGCTGCACGTCCACAAGACGCTCTACCAGCGGCTGGTACTCCTCGAACATCTGGTCGTCGCCTTTAGGCACCGGACCGGAGATGATGAGAGGCGTACGGGCGTCGTCGATAAGCACGGAGTCGACCTCGTCGACAATGGCGTAGTTGTGCTTGCGCTGCACGAGGTCGGCGGGCGAAATTGCCATGTTGTCGCGGAGGTAGTCGAAACCGAACTCGTTGTTCGTACCGAACGTGATGTCTGCCTCATATGCCTTGCGGCGTTCCGGAGAGTTGGGGCGGTGCTTGTCGATGCAGTCCACCGACAGACCGTTGAACATGTAGAGCGGTCCCATCCACTCTGAGTCACGCTTGGCAAGATAGTCGTTCACTGTGACAACGTGCACTCCGTTGCCGGTAAGCGCGTTGAGGAACACCGGCAGTGTCGCTACGAGCGTCTTTCCCTCACCGGTCGCCATCTCGGCTATCTTTCCCTGATGCAGCGCGATACCTCCGAAGAGCTGCACGTCGTAGTGCACCATTTCCCATTTCAGGTCGTTTCCTCCGGCTGTCCAGTGGTTGTGGTATATCGCCTTGTCGCCGTCTATTGTGATGAAGTCCTTTTTAGGGTCTGCGGCAAGCTCGCGGTCGAAGTCTGTGGCAGTGACAACGGTCTCCTCGTTCTCTGCGAAGCGGCGTGCCGTATCCTTCACGATGCTGAATGCCACGGGCATCACCTCGTCGAGAGCTTTCTCATATATCTTCAGCACTTCCTTCTCCAGCTTGTCTATTTCGTTGAAGATGGACTCGCGCTCGTCTATAGGCGTGTCCTCTATTTTTGCCTTCAGAGCCTCAATCTGGTCCTTCTGCTCTTTTGCGGAGTTCTGCACATAAGCCTGTATTTCCTTGGTTCGGGCTCTCAGTTCGTCGTTACTCAGCTTCTTTATCTCCGGATACACGGCCTTCACGCTTTCCACAAGCGGCTGTATGAGTTTCATGTCTCTGGTTGATTTGTTGCCGAACAGCGACTGTAAAAATTTGTTGAAATTCATTATGATGTCGTTTTTTATTTATTCAGTGTAATATAATATATAGGTGAAGCCATGACATGTGGCATGGCGGAGAGGCGTGGGCATGGTGTCACGCCTGGTTGTAGGGTGTGTCTTACCGCATTCATTGCAGCGGTGCCACGGAGCATGCGTTTGGCGCTCTTATGCGTATGGCTTTTGCAATGGTGGGCGCAATGCGGTCTACTGTTGCGGGAGTCGACACATGCTCAGCCTTTATTCCCGCGCCATAAAATATTATCGGGAACGGAACAAAGGCTGCCCTGACCATGTAGTTCTCCTGAGTGTCTTCGTTGAGAAGCTTCCATCCCGGTGCGACCTCTATGAGCAGGTCTCCGCTTACAGACGGGTTGTACGGACTGGTGGTCACGTTGCGCACTCCCGCAGCCTGTGTGAGCAGTTCCTTGGAACGCGAGATGACGTCGGAAAAACTGATGTGACGCTGCTCGAGAAGTTTGCGGTTGATGTATATCTGGTTGTGGTAGCACGTCTCTACATATTTGCCTTGACCGTAAATCGCGCCAAGATACATGTTCAGCAGGTTTGCCGTGCGGTTGATGTAGAACGTTCCTGTGGGGATGCGGTATTTCTGATAGTCCACCGGCTCGTTGTCTGTGTAACCGGTGCCGGTAAGCATGAAGAGCACTTTGTCGCTTCCGACGGAATCCTCTATTTTCCTTACAAGTGTCGCGATTATCTTGTCCAGCTTGAGATAAAGAATCTCCATCTCTGTCTGCCAGTTGGCTTCGTCCTTGCCTTTGGCGGACAATACTACTGACAACATGTCTGTAATGTCGTCGCGTCCCATTGCCATGTCGTTCACGCACGATAGGGAGAAGTCTGCCACGGCATCGTTGTCGGCAGCGTATTTGTTGGTGCTGTTATATGCCTTTATAAGATTTTGGGAGGCTTCAGAGTAGTATGTCGATGTGGTCCACCTGCCGTTTTTCCCGTTTATCCATATCGCACCGTCAGCCGCGTGTCCTCCAGCAAGAATGGCTGCGTCCTTATCCAGTGCGATGCTATATACGAGCGCGGTGCCTCGGGTGGCTACTTTGAGCTCGTCGCCTATGGTGGATGTCGACAGCTTTTGAGGCGAGTCGCCGTATTTGTCGTCATCTGTACAGTAGACAGGACGTAGTGTGGCGCGGTCCAGCCATTGCGTCCCTACAATATTATTATACTGAGGTGTGCTGCCTGTGTTTATGGATGCGATTGCCGAGGCGCGGTCTACTGGCGAGAAAGTATATCTTGCCGCTTCATAGACACAGCCCTGATTGAGCAGTTTCCTGAAACCGTCGGGAGTGTAAAGGGGCGAAAAATGTTCTATGTAGTCTGTGCGCAGCTGGTCTATAATGATATTTACCACCAGCCTTGGGGCTGGCTTCAGCGATTGTGCCTGTAGTCCGTTGTTGCCTGTAAGGGCGGCGAGTATTATTATCGCCGATAAATATCTGTTCATTTTCTGGTGCGCACTATTTGGTCAAATTTCAATATATATCTTATCAGCAAAGATGATGCCACAATTATCATTCCCTCTGCGTAGTGCTGGAAGAAGCCTCCGAGCAGGAACAGTACAATCAAGACAGCCCATGCTTTCAGCCATACGTGAATGACGTTTCTGCGCAAACATCTCACTGTAGGATACAGGAATATCAGCGAACACGGATTCAGAAGCAGTATCTGAAGGTTCAGACTGACAGTAGGATGCTGCGAGAACACCATGGCGAAAAGAATGATGCCGCATGCTCCTGTGAGCGACATCAGCAGAACGTCTATACCCCATAGCATCTTCATTCGGCATCTTTCGTAAATGGAAAAAGCCGTTACTACGACGAAAAAGATTATGGCGCATGACGTCGGGGACAGCGGAAAACCGCTCCATTCGGGCTGTATGCCGGGAAGAACTACCCACGTGCTGTCGCTGACAAGGGGTCTTTTCCCTCCGTCCTTGTCTATTATTACAGCGTTGTCAAAGTCTTTTCTGAGGTTGTCTGGAAGAAACTGCTGTTGCTCATGGGCAGTAGGGAAGTCCGCCTTTATGCCAAGCAGCAAATCGTTTCCGAATCTCGCCCAGCGTTGATGTTCGTTGTATGCGTGAATCATCTCACGGTACGACTCGCTGTTTTTGTTCCTCGTCCGGTATCTTATGGTGCCGTTGATGTTGTCAAGCAGGATGTCGCGCGCTCTTGTGGTGCAGTTGTCATAAAAGTAATTATATCTGTACACGCGGTTTTGCGGCTCATAATTCTTAATGATAGCGTCTATGATGGCTTTCTTCTCGTCCTTTGTCAGGTTAAGGATCTGTTGCCTTACCCCTGCGCCCCTTGTGGCGTAATATATCCTGAAAGCCTCGAAATCCTCGATATCCATTGAATAGTCCGTCAGACCGAACACGAAACGAAGGATGAAAAAAGGCTTTTCAAACGAGAACATACCGTAATTCACGGCTATGTCAAGCTGGTTCTGCTTGTCCTGCACTCTTATGGCGGTGTGCCCGTAAAGACTGTACACATTCTGCCTCGGCCTGCATGTGAGCAGGCTTATTTCCACAGAATCCATGTCCAGACCGGACTCAACGTGTGGCTGTGCCGATGTGTTGTTTGCGTATGACAGGCAAACCAGCAGCGAAAAATATCCTAAAAGAGATATAAAACGTTTCACGATGCAAAAATAACTTATATTTCCCACTTATCGTGAGTTTATTTCGAAATTTTTCAATAATTTTGCAACCACTTGTTTGTCGGATAGTGGAGAACCGGCTCGCGGCAACATGTTTCCGGTCAGTATTCTTACAAAAGATCAGTTAGAAAATGAAAAAAGTCTTTATCGCTTCCTTTTTCGGACTCATGACGATGGCGTCATATGCTCAGAGCGGTACAAATTCACCATACAGCCAGTACGGACTCGGTGTTCTCAGCGAGAATGCAGGAGGCTTCTCACGCGGCATGAACGGACTGGGACTCGGCTTCCGTGAGCACAATCAGCTGAATGTGCTGAATCCGGCGTCGTATTCATCTGTCGATTCATTGAGCTTCATTCTTGATGCGGGAATATCCGGTCAGATTACCAACTATGAGGAAGGCGGAGTAAGAAAAAACGCCAATAACGGCAGTTTTGAATATATCATGGCAGGCTTCAGGCTGACACGCCATCTGGGAATAAGCCTCGGTCTTCTGCCGTTCTCGAATGTAGGATACAGCTATTCAAACAATCAGACACTCGGTGACATCACTGATGAGGACAAGGTTGTGTACACAAACACTTATTCCGGAAGCGGAGGCTTCCATCAGGTTTATTTCGGTATGGGATGGGAACCGTTCAAAGGACTTTCCATCGGTGCCAATATCTCTTATCTGTGGGGAAGCTACGACCGTACCGTGAGCAACAGTTATTCAGACAACTACATCAATACATTGTCCAAATACTACACCGCCTCGGTGAACAGCTATAAGCTTGACGTCGGACTACAGTACACAGCCAAGCTGTCGAAAAAGGACAGACTGACATTAGGTCTGGTCTACAGTCCGGGACACAAGCTCGGAGCCGATCCAGAGTGTCTGGTCATTTCGACGAACTCACAGACCTATGTCGCCGACACAACGAGCTACTCCGTAAAAAACGGACTGGAGATTCCGACTATGTACGGAGCCGGACTTATGTGGGATCATGCCGGAAAGCTGAAAGTGGGATTCGATTATTCTCTTCAGCAGTGGTCAAAAAACAAATATCCGGTATATACCGTTGTGAACGACGCTCCGCAGTACGTGCTTTCTGACAACATGTTCAGCGACAGACATAAGTTCACCCTCGGTGGAGAGATATGTCCTGATGAGACAAGCCGTAATTTTTTCAAACGGGTGAGATACAGATTCGGTGCGTCTTACGCCACGCCTTATGTGAAAATAAACGGGCATGACGGTCCTAAGGAATATAGCGTCAGTGCCGGATTCGGCATACCTATTATAAACAAGATAAACAACCGTTCGATACTGAACATTTCGGCTCAGTGGGTGCGCCAGGACTCAAAAATGTTCATAAAGGAGAATTCGTTCCGCATCAACATAGGGCTTCTGTTCAACGAGCGTTGGTTCGCAAAGTGGAAGATGGACTGATTCTGCCGGTATGCAGAGGCTAACGTAAGGGAGTTGAATAATTGGATATCCGCGGTTTTCACATATCTGTCCTGTTTGCCGGTGCGGTGCTTTTTGCCTCGTGCAACAAGCAGAAGGAACATACTGCGCCAGCCATTCACGACCGTGATTCGGTGTCAATGATGACGAGCTATGGCGTGAATACGCTCATATCCGATTCCGGAATAATAAAATACCGTATTGTGACAGAACGCTGGGAGGTGAATCAGACCCGCCAGCCTTCGCGCTGGATATTCGAGAAAGGACTGTTCTTCGAGCAGTTTGACGAGAAGTTCCATGTGCAGGCATATATCCAGTGCGACACCGCTTATTATTATGACGAGAAGCGTGTCTGGGAACTCCGCAGCCGCGTGACGGTGCACAACAAGAACGGTATAATATATACGGGAAGCCAGCTTTTCTGGGATGAGGGCAAGCATGAGTTCTATTCGTATGCCCCGTCGCGTGTGGTGACACCTGAGCGGACGCTTGAGGGCAGATATTTCCGGAGTGACGAGCGCATGACAAGATATTACGTATCAGAGAGCTCGGGCTCTTTCGTGAAAGGCGACATATCCGACGAGGAGAACGACACTACAATCGCGCTGCCTGACACCGCAAAGGCAAAACTGCGCCCGCAGGCACTTCCGCAGCGCAAATTGCCTGCCGCACCGAGATAACCGTGCTTTACGGCAGGGGCTTATATACTTGAAAAATCAATCATAAAATAATATTTTGGAAACTGATATTCCTCTTTTGACCGGCATTCTTGTGACAATGGTCATGTCGGCTTTCTTTTCCGGCATGGAGATAGCTTTTGTCTCGAGCAACCGCATGCTGGTGGAGATGGACAAGAACCATGGCAGTCTTACCCAGAAACTCATATCCTTGTTCTACAGACATCCCAACGGCTTTGTCAGTACGATGCTTGTGGGCAACAACATAGTGCTTGTAATGTACGGCATACTCATTGCCAGACTGTTTGACAACACGCTCTTCAAGGGTATGGACGCGGCTTTCACAGTGCCTGCCGACACCGTATTGTCCACGGTGATAATACTTTTTACGGGAGAGTTCCTTCCCAAAGTCCTGTTCAAGAACAATGCCAACCGTCTTCTTGCCGTGTTCGCCATCCCGGCATATTTCTTCTATCTTGTCTTATGGCCGATAAGCCGTTTCTCCACGTTCCTGTCCAAGACAATGCTCCGCTTCGCCGGAATACGGATGGGGAAGGAATACGACGACGAAGGCTTTTCGAAGGTAGACCTCGACTATCTTGTGCAGTCGAGCATTGAAAACGCCGGAAGTGAGGACGACATAGACGAGGAAGTGAAGATATTCCATAATGCCTTGGAGTTCTCGGACGTCAAGGTGCGCGACTGCATGGTGCCCCGTACGGAGATAAACGCGGTGGATATAAACAGCGACGGAAACGAATCGCTGCTTATGAAGTTCATCGAGAGCGGCAACTCGAAAATCATTGCCTATAACGGGGACATAGACCATATAGTGGGCTATGTGCACAGTTCGGAGATGTTCCGCAATCCGGACCGCTGGCAGGACTGCATATACAAAATGCCTTTCGTGCCGGAGACAATGACGGCACGCGGGCTCATGCGTATCTTCCTTCAGCAGAAGAAGAGTCTCGGAGTGGTTGTGGACGAGTTCGGAGGAACAAGCGGGATAGTGTCGCTTGAGGACATCGTGGAGGAGATTTTCGGTGAGATTGAGGACGAACACGACAATGCCAAATACATAGCAAGGGAGACCGCTCCGGGCGAATATCTTCTTTCCGCAAGACTGGAGATAGACAAGGTGAACGAGATGTTCGGCATAGATCTTCCCGAGAGCGACGGATATATGACCGTCGGAGGACTCATACTGAGCGTGTACCAGAGTTTTCCGAAACTCAATGAGGTGGTTCATGCCGGAAGGTTCGAGTTCAAGATAATAAAGAGCACCATGTCAAAAATAGAGCTTGTGAAGCTAAAAGTTAATCCCTGAATTCAAATTTTATATGAAAAATTCCATTGTTTGACAATAATTTAGTATTTTTGTGCGCATTTCGCGGTGTGTGCGGTATATTTCGGCGACCTGCAATCCTTTTGTATATACCGCATCTCCGGCATCGTCTTAAATTAAGAGAAAACAATAAAAATAATAAATAATCAAAAGTAATGGCAGTATTAGGAAAAATCAGAAGCAAAGGAATCCTGCTGATATGTATTATCGGTTTGGGTCTTTTTGCGTTCATCGCCGAAGAGTTCTTCCGCTCGTGTGAGACGTCGGAGAACGACAAGCGTCAGCAGGTCGGCGAAGTATTGGGAGACAAAATCAACATTCAGGAGTTTCAGGCACTCGTTGACGAGTACACTGAAGTGATGAAATTGCAGCAGGGGGCGGACAATCTGAACGATGAGCAGATGAACCGCGTGAAGGACATGGTGTGGAACACATACGTCCAGAACAAGATTATCGAGAACGAGACAGAGAAACTCGGTCTGACCGTTACAGACGCCGAGATGCAGAACATTCTCAATCAGGGCACGAACCCCATGCTCATGAGCACTCCTTTCATCAATCAGCAGACGGGCCGATTCGATGCCAACGCGCTCAAGAAGTTCATTGCCGACTACAAGGCACAGAAAGCCACAAACCCGCAGATGGCAGCCCAGTATGAGCCGATGTACAAATACTGGACATTCATAGAGAAGAGTCTGCGCCAGCAGCTGCTCTCACAGAAGTATCAGAGCCTTTTCGCACAGTGTCTCATATCCAACAAGGTGGAGGCAAAGATGGCTTATAAGGATGCTAACGAGGAGAGCAAGGTGAGCCTCGCAGTGTTCCCTTACACAAGCATTCAGGACAGCAAGATGAAATACAGCGATGCTGACATGAACGCCAAATACAACGAACTGAAGGAGCGTTTCAGACAGTATGTGGAGAGCCGCGACGTGAAATACATCGACATAAGGGTGACAGCGTCAGCCAAAGACCGCGCCGCTCTTGAGAAGGAGTTCGGCAATTATGCCAAGGAACTCGCAGCCGCAGCCGATCCTACAGACGTTGTGCGCAAGAGCATGTCGCAGATAGCATACCTCGGAGTGCCTGTATCAAAGAACGCATTCCCTTACGACATCTCACGCCGGCTTGACTCTGTAGCCGTAGGCGGCACGTCAGGAATCATCGTGAACAAGCTCGACAACACCCTCAACCTCATAAAGCTCGTCTCAAGACAGCAGCTCCCAGACTCCATACAGTTGCGTCAGATTCAGGTGATAGGCAAAGACGCCGCTGACATCAGACAGCGCGCAGACTCTATCTACACCGCTCTGAAGGGCGGTGCCGACTTCGAGCTCGTCGCAAAGAAATACGGTCAGGCAGGCGAGAAGTTCTGGATGACGACACGTCAGTATGAGAGTGCTCCGTCAATGGATAAGGACACAAAGAACTATATCACAGCCATCAACTCGTCGGCAGTAAACGAACTGAAGAACATACAGTTCACACAGGGAGGCGTGATAGTGCAGGTTGTAGACCGCAGGGCAATGACCGACAAGTATGTCGCCGCTGTCATCAAACGCACGATAGACTTCTCACGCGACACATATTCAGCCGCATACAACAAGTTCAGTGCTTTTGTAAGTGCCAACCAGACTTCAGAGGCTCTTCTGAAGAACGCCCAGAAGAACGGTTACACAGTGCTTGAACGTCAGAATGTGACCACGGCAGATCACGGCATTGCCGGTATCCGCAGCACGCGCGATGCTCTCAAGTGGGTGTTCGATGCTAAGGAAGGCGACGTCTCACCGATGTATGAGTGTGGCGACAACGACCATCTTCTCATCGCTGTCGTAGACAAGATACACAAGAAAGGCTACCGTACGCTTGACGATAAGGAGGTGAACGAGTTTGTGAAGAAAGAACTCCTGAAGGACAAGAAGGCTGAGGTGCTCATGGCAAAGGCTAAAGGCGTGAAGAACGTGAATGAGGCAAAGGCAAAGGGTGCTACTGTATCGGAGGTAAATCAGGTGACATTCAATTCACCGGTGTTCATCCCCGCAGTGGGAGCGAGCGAGCAGGCACTCAGCGGTGCGGTTGCCGCTACCGCGAAAGGCAAGTTCTGCGCTAAGCCTGTAAAGGGCGAGGCAGGCGTGTATGTGTTCCAGATTATGGACAAGAAGATGCGTCCCGGCAAGTTCGACGAGAAGACCATGCGCGACAACTCACGCCAGAAGGCATTGCAGTGGGCTGGAAACTTCATGAACGAGCTTTACATCAAGGCTGGCGTAGTGGACAACCGTTACCTCTTCTTCTGATAAGTACATACATCAAATGACATATAGGAGTCTCCGCGGACATTCTGTCTTCGGAGACTTTTTTTTGTGTCCCGTTTTCGCGCGCCGTTGCCGCTGCGGTGCCGCCAGCCCTGAGCGCGTCCGTATTCTTGCCATGGCTGTGTGTCCGCCACGCACGTCTTCCGTACGTATAATGGTTTTGCATAATTATGCAATAGTGCGGTTCGCTTATGCATGAATATGCGTCGGCAACCTCATGAGAATGCCGTTGTTTTCTGTCACGTCGTATTCTGTTTGGAATATGCCGATTTTCAGATATGTATGCAACGCCCTGTCATCCAGTCTGTTATCCTTTTCACCCATTTCGTTGACACCTGACTGCGATGCGGAAAAGGCTCTTTCGGACTGCGGAAGAGCCTTTTCCGTCTCATGAAACAGCCTTTTCGGCACATCCGTATAGCCTTTCCCGTGAGCCGGAATAAGCCTTGAAGTGTGTGTGATGCGACTTTCCGTATATATTATAGGTCTTTTCCAATAGTCATGGTCTGTTTAATGGGCTTTGCCGTATGCAGTCCGCTCGTTTTCTGAATCTGTTTTATTGAAAAATATTGTCAATATTTTTTACTTTCAAAAGTGCATGAATATACAGTAACCCCCGGTTCGGTCATCAGACTTCCGTCCTTATTTCGTGCTGCTGTCAGCCGGATTTTATTCAGTATTACCGAAGATGTGGAGGGCTACACCGGGGAAAATCTGAGTGCAAGATGACGGCAGCAATGCGGAAGAAGAATGAAGAGCTGACAATAAACCTTAAATGTACAATCGGTGTTCTAATGACTGATTGGGGGTAAATACAGTGTTGTCAAAGGTCGCGGTGAGACCGGGATTGCCAGTCAGCCGTATTTCATACAATGATTAAAAAAACGCTTTCAAAAGTTGGATGTGCCATGATATTTTTGTATGTTTGCATTTGCTTTATGCATGCACAGGCAATGCGGCACGCATGCAATGAAGCCGTGCTCATGTCGCATTGTGGTCATGCGGCTCTCTATAACAGGCTTTGGACTATCGCTTATGCTCGAGATAAAAGACGGGACTCTTTCCATTGGCGGACATCAGCTGTTCAGCAATCTGTCGTTCTGTACGGCGGAAGGCGGTCTGACGGCTGTCACCGGACCGCACGGTTGCGGCAAGACATCGCTGCTGCGCGCTTTCCTCGGTTTCCAGCCGTTGGATTCCGGCTATGTGTCTGTAGATGCCGAGCCTGTATTGCCGCAGACGTCGGCACTCTTCCGCGCCGGTATGCTCTATGTGCCTCAGGACATCAGACTGTGTGCAGGCAGTTTTTCGGAGGTTTTCGAGTCGTTGGAGGGTCTGCATGTGAACGCAGCTCTTGACCACGCGCGCAAAAAACTGTTTTATGAGTGGAAACGTCTTGCTCTCGATTCCTCCATGTATGCCATGCCGCTTGAAGAGCTTGACGGCTCCGCGCTGAGGCGTATGATGATTTCGGTTGCAGGCGTTACGGGCAGGAAGAACATCCTTCTCGATGAGCCGTTTGCCGGACACGACGCGGGCACTCTGCCGCGTGTCATGTCATATCTGCGCGCTCTTGCCGCATCCGGCAGTACTGTGCTGCTTGCCACTGTCGACAGCCGCCTTGCCGGAATGTGCGACGTAAGGATAGAACTGGGTGTCTGACCCCATTCAAACAAGACAAGAAGATGAACATTACATTAATAGGATTTCTGCTCGGAATGCTGCTTCTGGCTCTGCCATTGGCGGTGATGCACAGATACGGACTGCGCATATCCACAGGTCGCGCGCTGTCGGCAATTGTGCGTATGGTGGTTTATGTGGGCATTGTAGGAGGTGCGATGTATACGCTTCAGAAGCATGGCGGAGTGGGCATGAGCCTGCTGTTTGTGCTGGTTCTCATAGTGCTGTCGTCGGTCACTGCCATTCTGCGCTCGCGTCTCAGCCTGCGTGTGATGTTCGTGCCCGTCACTGCGGCTGTTGCCGTATCAGTCGTTGTGACTGGAG
>ULSN01013632.1_pt1 | contig 14561 bp, 21 predicted proteins | sample 1956771 | NCBI WGS metagenome assembly ULSN01 (sample SAMEA4835709, study PRJEB28245) | human gut metagenome | biome: gut microbiome; material: fecal sample | place: Denmark | collected 2008
CCCTGTTGGCAGCTATGGAAACAGCAGGCGCGGCAAATGCGCCGGAGGATGCCGAGCGCAAAGGCTTAGGCACCCCGGCCACCCGTGCAGCAACCCTGGAAAAGCTGGTAGCAACCGGCTTTGTGCAGAGAAAGAAGAAGCAGCTCATTCCCACGGAAAAGGGAACCAACCTGATTACAGTCCTGCCGGATAATATCAAGTCCCCGCTGCTTACCGCGGAATGGGAATCCCGGTTGAAGCAGGTGGAGCGCGGCGAGATCAGCGCGGAGGCTTTCATGGAAGGGATTGCCGATATGAGCCGGGCGCTTGTCAAAGACCATACCGCGCCGGAGGAACGGTTTGCCGGCCTGTTCCCCGACGCGAAAGGGACCCGGCGCGAGGCTGTCGGCACCTGTCCCCGCTGCGGCGGCACTGTGCATGAGGGCAAAAAGGGGTTCTTCTGTGAAAACCGGGACTGTGCTTTTGCTCTCTGGAAAGATAATAAATTCTTTACCGGCAAGAAGAAAACTTTGACTAAAACCGTTGCGGCAGCCCTTCTGAAAGAGGGCCGCGTTTCTATGTCCGGGCTTTACAGCGAGAAAACGGGCCGGACCTATGACGCGGTTGTGGTGCTGGATGATACGGGCGGCAAGTATGTGAATTTCAAGCTGGAGTTTCCGGCGAAGAAAGGCGGGCGCAAATGAGCGCCCTGCCGGAAAGGGAACTGACACGATTCGAGCGGGCAGCGATCCGCAGATTGGTGACGAACCTGTGCGCCAACTATGACTGCCAGGATAAGCTCTGCCTTCCCCTGGACTGTCCCTGTTACATGTTGAATAAATGGTGGACCGGCGCGTTCTGCCGCTATTTCCGGGCGGCGGTGCTGCCTACGGAGCCAAAGCTGGAATCTGCCCTGACCGGTCAAGATACTTCTCTCAGGCAGAAAATATGCCCGGTCTGCGGAAAGGCTTACCTTCCGGTCACAAGCCAGGCGTATTGCTCCGACTATTGCCGCAGCTTTGCCAGACGAAAATCCGAGCGGGAACGGAAACGGCGCAGGCGGCAAAACAGGGGGTGATGTGTCCGCAACTTAGCCCAATCAGGCCAGTGTTTTCAAGGGTTTTAAGGCCCTGTTTACGGGGTGCCTATATTAGAATACTCCCGGCCTCTGAAATAGGGGGAAGTTGCGGACAAAGGGCGCTTCCCCGGCGCTCTGTTTTTATGACGGTTTGGAGGGATGCCTATAGAAAAAATACCGATTGTGCCGGAGATCATGCGGATCGATACCAGGACGCAGGCCATTGATATGCAGCAGATCGACAACCGGCGCTTTATGTTCAGTCCAAAGACCGGCGTGCTGGTCCTGGGACGCCAGTATAAAGAAACAAGTTTTGTAAATGCCAGCCATGCCGTGGAGCTGGCAGACGCGGGAATCACAAAAGATTTTGATGATTTTGTGCGGGGTTGGATCGGGACCGGCGGGGGCTATCCCAAAGGGGTGATCCACTTTGCCCCGTGCGTGGATTCCAGAAACATTTTCCTTTTTGACCGAGCTTTTGACACGCTGGAAATGTTCAGGGAAAACGGCGCGCTGGCCGGGACGGTGGTACGGGGCTTCGGGAGCCGGTGGGAACAGCCCTTATCTGCGATCCTTACGGATTTACAGAAAGAGGAACAAAAGCCCTCCCTCCGGCAGCAGCTAAAGAAAACGCCGGAAAGGAAAGCTGTCCGGCACAGGAAAAAAACCAACAACAACGATAGGAGGCGATTTTTTGAGTATCAACCATATTGCAACAGAGGACCTTCGCCGTATGGAGGGAAAAGACGGCCTGATCTTGCAGGGCTGCGGCGGCGAGCTGCAGGAATGGCTTGACGGGATCAATGAAATGTTCACCGAAGCCGGTATTTTGAAAAACGGCGCGAAGTTCCAGGATATTTCTGCTTTTGAGTATGACGGTCTTACCTGCCTGCTCTATCCTTTTGAGGACGTGGACCTGGAGATTGGAAAACTTGCCATGTGGCGTTTACAGACCCATGAGAATTTCGGAGGTACATGGCTCTCTGACTTTGTCCCCAACCGCCTGGGCGGGTTTATCGGGGAACCGGCGCCGGAGCCGGAAAGGCCGGACTGTGCGCTGATCGGGCAGGACGGCAATATTTTTAACCTGGTGGGAATCGCTGCCCGCACTTTGCGGGAGCATGGGCTTTCAGACCAGGCAAAGGAAATGAAGGACCGGGTATTTGCTTCCGGCAGCTATGGCGAGGCGCTTTGTATTATCGGCGAGTATGTGAATATCACAGATACGGAGCAGGAACAAAGGCCTTCCCTCTGGCAGCAGCTTAAAGAAACGAAAACAGCGGAACCGTCTGCCCGGCCAAAACCGGAAAAGCAGCAGGAACGATAACAGGAGGTGCCGATGGAAAAAGAAAAGACTTACGGTGTATGGGCAGTGCGCAGCGCCGCTTCGATCTTTGGGCGGGCGGAAAGCTGGTGCAAGGAGGACGGCAGGCCCCTTGAATTTGCTTCCCCGGAGGCAGCCGAGGCTTACGCAAAGGAATGTAACAGCCGCACGACTGCCAACGTCCACTATTATGTAAAGGAAAAAGAGCCGGAACCGGGCGCTGTCCGAAAGGATGGGACACAGCCGGACAAAGCTGCCCGCTCCCATGAGGAACAGACTCCCCGAAACGCGGCGGTGGAAAAACTGAATGAGGTTCCCGGCAGACAGCTTTCTAAAGAGCCGGACCCTTTGGTGGAAATCCGTTCCGCGGTACACAGCAACTATGCCGGCATGGTCGCCATGCTTGCGACAGACAACCGGGTCTATCTGGGCCGCGAGGAACGCTATCATTATCAGGACGGGCTTACTTCCTATTACGATAACGGCGATGGTTCCCTATGCTTTGTCACAGACCGGGCGGATATGTATTATTTTCTCTATGGGGAAGGCTGGGCTCATTCTCAGGCGGAAATGCTGGAGCGGGGGCTTACAGCGGATCAGTATGCGGAGTTTGCCCGGCTGCAAAACAGCATTCTCCGGCAGTTTGAAGCGCAGCGGGAAATCCTGTTCGCCGGGCAGCCCTTCCAGCCGCCCGAAAGCTATCTGCGGAATGCGGAACTTTACGAGGAAGGACAGACCGGCAATTATAATATGCTGGATGGCAAACTGAACAACGAGCCCCCGGTAAAACCGGACCTGACGGACGGCCAGACCCATGAGGAAATCCGGGAGCTTGCCCCGGAGACCTTGCCGGAAGAAAAGCCCTCTGTCCTGAACCGCCTGAAATCCGAGCGCCCGGAGCGTGAGGCGAGGCAGATCACACCGCCTGTCCCGGAAAGGGGGCTTTGAGTATGGGGACAAAATTTGAAGGCGTTGACGTGCTGTACTTTCTGGGGCAGGTCGTAGAACTGCATACGCAGCATTATAAAGAAGATTTTGACATGGATAAAGAACTGATCCCAAAGCTGGCTTTATCAGGAGAACCGGAGGACCGTCGCCTTCTCTGGATGTCCCGGCCCTGCGGCACCTATTGTTTGAGCGAGCGGGAGGTGTATTTACAGGAAAGCAATGAAAATAAAGTGTGGATGTTTTACCATGAGCAGACGCATGACCTGATTTTAGCTTATGCCCTTACATTGGATGGTTTGCAGGATGGAAAAGTGATCGGCAGTATCTACCCTCTGGATTACCCTTCCCATGTGGAGCGGGTGAAATCGCTGTCCTGTCCCATTGACCAGGTAACGGTGACATTCGAGGACGGCGCACAGTTTACCTTGCCGTACCAGTCCCAGAGACGGCAGATCAATGAACTTATGCCAGAGCATGGCGCCCCAAAATCCATGCAGTATGCGCCGGAAAGTGAGCGGGAGCTGGCGGTGATCCTGCGCCGGGAACGGCTGAAGCGAAATTATCATGCCAAGCCCGGCAATGTTCAGGAATACATGGAAAAATTAAAAAGAGCGTCCATGCGCGGCAGGCTCAAAGAGGCCCAGGCCGCCGTCGTTGCTCCCGGTAAAGGTGGACTCCACAAAGGCGGGCTGGACCGATGAAAAAAGAAAACCGCAACGTACAACTTCACTTCTTTGTTACCGAGCCAGAGGCGGAACTGATAAAAGAACGTATGGCGCAAACTGGCGTAGCCAATCTTTCCGCTTATCTTCGCAAAATGGCGGTGGACGGTTACATCATTCACTTGGATATGGGCGACATTCAGGAAATGATACGTCTCCTTCGTATCTGCTCCAACAACTTAAACCAGTACACCCGGCGTGCCAATGAGACCGGCAGCGTTTATGCCGCGGATGTGGAAGATCTGCGTGCCCGGCTGGATGACCTGTGGAATGGCATGGATAAGCTGCTCCGGGGATTTGCAAACATTTCATAAACGGAGAGAATAGCCGTTGCTTTCCGGGAACCGGCACGGTAGAATTTGGGTAGAGGGATATGATATTTCACCGTGGAAGGAGGCTTGACCTATGCGTCTGATATTCAAACTGTTGGCGTTTCCCTTTGTCCTGGTTACGGGGCTTCTTTATCTGGTGTGCAAGTTCCTGGTGATCGCGTCCGGCGCGGTGCTTGGGATTTTATCAGGCATTGTATTTCTGGCGTCGTTGGTGCTGTTCTTTACTGCCGGATTGTGGGCCGGGCTTGCATGGCTGGTGATCGCGTTTCTGATAAGCCCCTACGGTCTGCCAATGGCGGCGGCCTGGCTGGTCGGGATGATCGGCGGAGCAAACCACGCGCTTCGGGATTTTGTATTTGGATAAATTTATGGGCGGGGCATTTTCGGTGTCCCGCCCTCTTTTTCACTATTTGGAGCTGTCTCACAAGGCAGCTTTTTCTATTTGGAGGGATTACATGAAAGACACAACACAATTATATATCTATCCGGCTTCCTATGCGCATGAGCATGGAGAGCTGGAACAATACCGTGCTTCCTATAAGGCAAATATCGCCTGTAAGGAGGCAATCGAACAGGCCATTGCCGATCACTACCGGGATAACTGCCTCGGCACGGAGGCAGTACATCAGGTCGTGGCACAGTTCGGCTATGACCGGATGTTTTATGTGCTTGCCAACACAGTCCGGCAAAAAGATTGGGACGGGCGCATTTCCCGCGATAACAAAGCTTGGGCGAAAACCATTCCGGTCTATGGGGACCCGGACGGCTTCGGCTATGACCGGAATGTTTACTTTGTGGTGGACCGCAGCCACCCCGGACTTACAGATTTATTTCTTACCCAGGCACGGAGGGAGTATGCACTGGCCCAGGAGAAAAAGCCTTCTGTCCGTGACAGCCTGAATAAAAATGCCGGGCAGCAGGCCAGAGCAGAAAAGCCAAAGCAACACAAGAGCCAGGAACGATAACCGGGTAAATTGAATTAAGGAGGTGATGGTATGGCGACTACACGGCTGATGCCGCTGCATGTGGGAAAAGGCCGGGATGTGTCTACGGCTATTGCGGACATCATTGACTATGTGGAGAATCCGCAGAAAACAGATTTTGGGAAATTCATTTATGGCTATGCGTGTGATAGCCGGATTGCGGATGCGGAGTTCCTTCTTTCCAAGCGGCAGTATTTGAACCTGACCGGACGGGACCGGGGCGAGGATGATGTGATCGCCTACCACCTCCGGCAAGCCTTCAAGCCAGGCGAGGTCACACCGGAAGAAGCGAACCAGATCGGGCATGAGCTTGCGCTGAAGCTGACAAAGGGAAATCATGCCTTCGTGGTATGTACCCATGTGGATAAGCACCATGTTCATAATCACATCATTATCAATTCCACCGCCCTTGACTGCACCCGGAAATTCCGCAACTTCTGGGGCTCAACCTGGGCGATCCGGCGCATGAATGACAAGCTGTGTCTGGAGCACGGTCTGTCTATCGTGGAAAATCCAAAACCCAGCAGGGATCACTATGGCACATGGCTGGGAAATACGAAGCAGCCCTCTTTCCAGGAGCAGCTACGCCGGGCAATCGACGCGGCTCTGGAAGAAAGGCCGAAGGACTTTGAGGAATTTCTGAAAAAGCTGGAGGCAGCCGGAATTGAAGTCAACCAGGAACGCAAGAATCTCCGGCTCCGGGTGCCGGGGCAGAAAAACTATACCCGGTGCAATACGCTGAAAGGCGATTATACCGAGCAGGCCATACAGGAACGGATCGAGGGCACGCGCACAGTGAAACCCCGCCGTACTTTCTCGCAAAAAACAGCTCCAAAGGTTGGGCTGCTGGTGGATATTGAGGCGGCGGTCCGCGCCGGCAAGGGGCCGGGCTATGAACGCTGGGCGAAGGTGTTTAACTTAAAACAGCTCTCCCAGGCGGTGATCTACCTGAAAGAGCATGGCGATATGAGTTATGAAGATTTGCAGGAAAAAGCTGCGGCAGCTACCGCCAGCTTTAATGCACTGTCAGCGCAGATCAAGGAACTGGAATCACAGATGACCGCTAACGGAGAATTGCAGAAGCAGATCGTGAACTATGCAAAGACGCGGGCGGTCTATGTGGAATACCGCAAGGCCGGTTATAGTAAAAAGTTCCGGGCGGAGCATGAGGCGGATATTCTATTGCACCAGGCGGCGAAGAAATATTTTGACAGCATAGGAATTACGAAACTACCCTCCGTTAAATCGCTTCGGGAGGAATACGCCGGTCTGCTGGAACAAAAAAGGAAAGCCTACGCTGCCTATAAGCAGGCCCGGTCCGATATGAAGGAGCTTCACAATATCAAGGCCAATGTGGACTATCTGCTGGACGTTCCTTCTTCCCAGGAGCAGCAGAAAGACAAACAAAAATCCCGGCAATAAATCTTACGTTGCTTTGGGTTTTCAGCGTTCCGAAGGAACGCGCAGCCGTCACCGTAGGGGACGATCTCAGGAGTTTGGGGACATGTCACCAACAAGCGTTTTCGCAGGTTTGCCGGGTACGGCAAATCTGCGAAAATAAGCAAACTTGTACAAGTTTGCATTGCTTGCCAGTAGTTGTGCATGAAATTTTCCAGGACATATTGACAAACGCCTATGTGTTGCATATAATATAGATAGATGTCGATGGGAGGTGAGTGCGTTGGAACTGGACGAGAAAAAAACGGCTACGATTTTCAAAGCGTTTTGTGATGAAAACCGTATTCGTATTCTGAAACTGTTGACGACAGGAGAAAAATGTGGTTGTAAGCTGTTGGAGGAAATCAATATTACGCAACCTACAATGTCACACCATATGAAAATACTTTGTGATTCCGGTGTGGTTGTTGGACGCAAAGAGGGCAAATGGATGCACTATTCCATTTCTCCCGAAGGTGCAGCGATTGCGATGAAATGCCTGCAAGAGCTAACACAAAATGTTTGTACGGATGTAGATAAGTCGTGTTGTGAAAAGTAAGGAGATTGAACGCTTTTCCGCACGACTTACAAAAACGCCTATACATCGACACATTTCAATTTAACTATATAAGAAAGGAGTTTCCCCACTATGGAAGCGCTAAAAACAGTATGGGACTTTTTCCAAAATGAAGTCCTCGGCATGAGCTGGTTAAACCGGCTTATATCCACGATATTGAACGCTTGTGGTTTAGACACTACTGGAAAGATTGGTGGCAGCGTTCAATTCTTCATATACGATACGATTAAAATTTTGGTGCTGCTCGGCGTCCTGATTTTAATTATATCGTATATTCAAAGCTATTTTCCGCCGGAACGAACCAAGAAAATTCTTGGTCGATTTCACGGTATTGGAGCAAATATTATAGCTGCCTTGCTTGGAACAGTAACACCGTTTTGCTCTTGTTCTTCTATTCCGCTGTTCATCGGCTTTACAAGTGCAGGATTACCGCTGGGCGTAACATTTTCGTTCCTGATTTCTTCCCCGATGGTTGACCTTGGAAGTCTTGTGCTTTTGATGAGCATTTTCGGTTGGAAAGTTGCCGTAATTTATGTTGTACTCGGACTGGTCATTGCAGTTGCAGGCGGTACTCTGATTGAGAAGCTGCACCTTGATAATCAGGTTGAGGACTATATTCGCAGCGGGCATTCTCTTGATGCTCCGCAGGAAGAGCTGCATTTCAAAGACCGCATGAAATATGCTTGGGAACAAGTTGTTGCAACTGCAAAAAAGGTTGCTCCCTATGTTCTAATCGGTGTTGGTATCGGTGCGGTGATTCACAACTGGATTCCCGAAGATTTCATTGTCAAAGTGCTTGGTGACAATAATCCGTTTGGAGTCATTTTGGCTACGGTTGCAGGCATTCCGATGTATGCGGATATTTTCGGTTGTATTCCGATTGCGGAAGCTCTGCTTGCAAAAGGCGCATTGTTGGGTGTTGTCTTATCCTTTATGATGGGCGTAACAACACTCTCCCTGCCGTCAATGATTATGCTTCGTAAAGCGGTGAAACCGAAGCTGCTTGGTATCTTCATTGCCATTTGCACAGTAGGAATCATTATCGTTGGTTACTTTTTTAATTTGATACAGCCGATGATTATATAGAAGGAGGACGAGTAAAATGTCGAAAAAATGGTATCCCGTAGTAGATGTTCTATCTTGTGTCGAATGTGGTACTTGCGTGAATAACTGTCCGCACTCGGTATATGACAAATCGAAAGCACCGTCCCCGGTGGTTGTGAATTCTGATCGTTGTGTAGATCACTGCCATCATTGCGGTGATAATTGCCCCGTAGGTGCAATTACTTATGTGGGTGATAACACAGGCTGGATTCCGCCTGTTCTGCGTGAAAAAGGCGGTATGCCGGATGTGTCCCCGAATTGCGGGTGTGGATGTGGCTGCGGAGGAAACTGCGAATGAAAAACAAGCTATGGGTTAAAATCCTTATTCCTGTGCTGATAGTTGCCGTTATCGGAGGAATGTGGATATTAAAAACTGTTACGAGTATAGACAATGAACCGCCCGTCACTTCACAAAATAGTGCTGAACTGCCTGAAAATCTGAAAGACGCAGATTTCAGTCTGCGTATGACAGAAACCGTTGATTTTGAGGCGTTGTCTGCATACGGACTTCCGATTATCGTTGATTATGGCGCTGATTCCTGTATTCCGTGTAAGCAGATGGCCCCTGTTTTGGAAAAAGCAAACGAGGAATTTCAGGGCAAAGCGTTTGTAAAGTTCATCAATGTGTGGGATTATCCCGACGCCGCAAACAATGTGCCTGTTCAAGTCATTCCGACACAAGTTTTATTTAATGCAGACGGTACACCTTTCATCCCCAGCGACGAGCTTGCAAAAGAGATACAATTCGATATGTATTCTCACAAGGACACAGGTGAACACATTTTTACAGTTCATCAGGGTGGACTGACCGAAGAACAAATGTGGAAAATACTAAAGGAGATGGGAGTGGAGTAAATGATAGACACTTGGCTTTCACAAATAGCGGAAGTCATCGGGAATAATATGTGGCTGGCTCCTTTACTTGCGCTCCTTGCCGGTGTGCTCACCTCTGTAACCCCATGTTCGCTATCCAGCGTACCATTGATTATCGGCTATGTTGGAGGTGTTGGCGAAAAGAATACGAAGAAAGCGTTTGCCTATTCAGCAGTCTTTTCGCTTGGAACGGCGGTTACATTTGTGACACTTGGCATTATCGCAACATCAGCGGGAAAACTTATGGGGACATCTTCCCCTGTCTGGTATATAATCCTCGGCGTGCTAATGGTATTGATGGCTTTGCAGACTTGGGAAATATTCAATTTCATTCCCTCGATCAACCTGATATCCAAAAGCAAAAAGCGTGGATTTATAGGGGCTTTCCTTGCGGGTATTCTCGGTGGCATTTTTTCCTCGCCTTGCTCTACACCGGTTCTGATTGCACTGCTTGCCATTGTCGCAGGTGAGGGTAACTTGATTTGGGGCATTCTGCTTATGCTCCTCTATTCTATCGGACACAGCGCCCTTGTTATGGTCGCAGGTACTTCGATAGGCTTTGTTCAGAAGATCAACAACAGTGAAAAATATAAAAAAGCTGCTGTTATCTTAAAAATCGTGATGGGTACTGCGATCCTGCTCATCGGATTCTATATGTTTTGGCTCGCATTTTAATCTAACAAATTTTGGAGGTAAACATTATGGCACTATTCAATTTTGGTAAGAAAAAGGAAGAAGAAAAGAAAGCTCCCACTTGCGCCTGCAACTGCGGTTGTCCTACAAGTGAGGTGGAAGAAATCACAAACGACTGTTGCCCTGAAGCAAAGGACGGTATCTGCTGCATTAAGGTATTGGGCGCAGGCTGTAAGTCCTGTCATGAGCAATACGAAAATGCAAAAGAAGCTGTAAAAGCTATGGGGCTATCCGTGGAGGTGGAATATACCACGGATATGCAAAAGGTTATGGAATACGGTGTTATGAGTATGCCCGCATTGGTGGTAAACGAAAAAGTGGTGTCTATGGGAAAGGTTCTGAAATCCGCCGATGTGGAAAAGTTACTGCATAAACTTGGTTTCTAACAGGGGGTGATCCTATGAGCAAAGAGAAAGGCGGTATCAGCATATTTCAGAAATACCTGACTGTATGGGTTATTCTGTGTATGGCGGCAGGGATTCTGATTGGAAAGTTTCTGCCCCAAATCCCTGACTTTCTAAACCGTTTTGAGTATGCCAAAGTTTCTATCCCTATGGCAATTTTAATCTGGTTGATGATTTATCCTATGATGATGAAAGTGGACTTCAAAAGCATTAAAAATGTCGGGAAAAATCCGAAAGGGTTATTTGTAACTTGGGTTACAAACTGGCTGATAAAGCCTTTCACAATGTACGGAATTGCCAGCCTGTTTTTCTTTGTGATCTTCAAGGCGTTTATTACGCCTGACCTTGCAACCGAATATCTCGCTGGGGCAGTTTTGCTCGGCGCTGCACCTTGTACCGCTATGGTATTTGTTTGGAGCAGCCTTACAAAAGGTGATCCGGCTTATACCGTGGTACAGGTTGCGACCAACGACTTGATTATCCTTGTTGCTTTTGTGCCGATTGTTAAATTTCTGCTGGGTGTTTCCAAAGTTTCCGTGCCGTGGGACACACTGATTCTGTCCGTAGTGCTGTTTGTAGTCATACCGCTTGCGGGAGGTCTGCTAACACGGTACTTTGTAACAAAGAGAAAAGGGAAGGATTATTTTGAGAACACCTTTATTAAGAAATTTGACGGAATAACAACGATAGGGCTTCTGTTGACGCTGATTATGATTTTTTCGTTTCAAGGTAATATTATTTTGGAAAATCCGCTGCATATCATTTTGATTGCTGTTCCGCTGATTTTGCAGACCTTCTTGATTTTTGCAATCGCATATGGTGCTTGCAAACTTCTGAAACTGCCGCATAAGATTGCGGCTCCTGCTGGGATGATCGGAGCATCAATTTTCTTTGAGTTGTCGGTTGCCGTAGCTATTGCCTTGTTTGGCACAACCTCGTCAGCGGCATTAGCTACAACGGTTGGCGTATTAACCGAAGTCCCTGTAATGCTGTTTCTTGTAAAAATAGCAAATAATACGAAAGGCTGGTTCAAAAATGAGTAAGAAAAAAGTGGCTTTTATCTGCGTACACAATTCCTGCCGCAGTCAGATAGCGGAAGCACTCGGTAAGCATCTTGCCGGGGATAAATATGATTTCTATTCTGCTGGAACGGAAACCAAGCCGCAAATCAATCAAGATGCAGTACGGCTGATGAAGCAGTTGTACGGTATTGATATGGAGCAAACGCAGTACAGCAAGACAATCGACCAAATTCCTACGCCTGATATTGCGATTTCTATGGGTTGCGATGTGGGTTGCCCTTATATCGGCAGAGCCTTTGATGATAATTGGGGGTTACTTGATCCGACAGGGCAAAGTGACGAAGTATTTATTGAAGTGATAAACGAAATTGAACACAAAATTAAAAAGTTGACTATCGAATAGCCAAATTCAAATGTTTTAATATGCGAGGTGATGACATGGGAAAATAGCAATGTTCGATGTATCAGAGAATGGAAAGCAAATTGGTGAAAAGCTATTTGCTGTGCTCGATGCAGAGCAGAAAAAGGAATTAACACAGTACATTTTTGAACGAGACAGTCAAGATGCTATTGATACTCCCGTTGTCATTATCCCAAATCATGATCCACGGGAACATCAGAAACACCCTTTGACAAAGATTCACGAAGGAGACCTGTATTTTTGCCTGGAACAGCGAATGGTCTGTGTCCGGAATCAGGAAATCGATTTGACTGCAAAGGAATTCGACATACTTTCCCTATTGATTATGAACCCTAAGCGTGTGTTTACTTATGAGATGATTATTGACATCGTATGGCATGAGGACTGCGACTACTATTCCCGGAAGGCCATTAACAACCATGTCAGTAACCTTCGCAAGAAACTCAAAGTTGAGCCGGACGTACCCGACTATATAAAGAGTGTTCATAGCGTTGGCTATAAATTTGATGTTTGACGATTTATGGAAAATTTAAGGTGATAGTCATATAGCCGGTCAGTATGTGACGAAACTTGCGATATTCCATGCCGAAAGCAGGAATTTTCGGGAAAATCAAGGGAAATTTCCTCGATATAATTCTCTCCAAAAAGGAGGCAGTTAACTAAACACGTTTCCTGATCCTCCTTATTAGGGAGGGATCGGGGATGTTATCCCAGGGCGTCGGCCAACAAAAGAAAAAATATATATTTCATGCGATAAGCGCTACGATCCACGAAGAAAGGATTGCAGCGCTTTTTCTTTCGACACAAAACGCTCTTTGCTTCCTTTTTTCTGCTTATAGTGACAGCCCGCGCGTATCTGCCATTGTGCAGGTGCGCTTTTTAATTCTTGGGTATGCTGAGCGGACTGGCAGCAACTATCCCCGCTGCCGTTCCCCGCCCTCTGATTTCGATTTTGCCAGCTATCAACTCAAAAATCGAAATTGGAGGACACCATAATGAAAGAAATCAATTTGAGGGACTATTACCCTTTTTACACAACAGATATGATCGTGGAAGTGCCGGACGAGGTTGCCGATCTGCTCAACGAATACAAATTGAGTGAGGCAGCCCATTTCCTGCGTACATACCGGCACAAGGCATATTTTTCGCTGGACTATGACGAGAACGTGGAGCGGGATGCTCTGGTGATCGTGCTGACGCCGGCGGAAATTCTGGAACAGGAAGAAGAAAATGCCCGGCTGTATCGGGCGGTTGCCATGCTGCCGGAGAAGCAGCGCAGCCGGATCAGCGCCCATTTCTTTCTTGGTATGAGCTTATCGGAAATTGCAAAGAGCGAGCATTCTTCTCCCAGCTCCGTGCATGAAGGAATCCAACGGGGGCTTCGGCGCCTGAAAAAAATTCTGGAAGAAATTTGATCCAGACCCCGAAAAACAGCCCCAAAAATGAAATGAATAATAGAGGGACATATTTCTGGCAGGACAAGCCCGGAGGGTGTGGCCGTGTGGCAGACGCCCCGGCACACCGCAGACGTGAATTGTCATAACTGTCCGCCCTCTCCTGTTCTTTGACAACTGAATATACGTTGCCATAGGTACGTCTTTCTGTGTTCCGAGCGGCAAATGGGGCGGCGCAATGACAGACAGCTAAGGAGGTGATGCACCGGCTGTCCGAGCGATCTACGCAACCCATTGACCTGGCTGTGGCAGGCTGGGCGCGACGACGACGCAGATCATAATGGTACTTTTTCACAACCTCTCACGGACTTGAAGGGGAGTCCCTGCCCTGTGCGCTTGCTCTGGCAAAGCGGCGGCAATGGCGGGGCTATGATGCGGTAAAGCTGGCCGCAGCCTATGGCAGCCCCGCTCTGCTTGATGCAGGGCTGCCGGGGGGCGTGGCAAATACGGCATAACAAAATCGAAATCAGATACCATGGGCCGGGCCTGCTTTCTTATGGACGGGTCCGGCTTATTCATGTGGTTTTGATGTCGCTATATTGCAGAATGGAAAGGAGCGTGTGCCATGCAGGAACCATATACTTTATCAGGACAGAAGGATATTTCTGCTGAACCGCTGGCGGATATTCGCCATGTGTCGGTCAATAAAGATTTATCCAGGGAAGAACGGATCGCCGAATTTGTCCGGCAGATCAAAGACCCCTACTGCTTCAAGTGCGGCAAGTTTACTGTCCGGGCCAGCTTCGCCCAGGGCGTCGCTACACTGGAAGAATGTTTGCAGGGCGTCTTACGGTAAAATTTTTTTGAATTGGGGGCTGCTTTTTCCCGCGGGGAGCGTTATAATATTCTTGGGAAAAGGAATTGAATAACGAATGTACGAACTGCACTCCTTGAATTGCGGGATTTTTCCGCGACGAAAGGAGTGTTTTTGTATGCAGGTTTACAGAACGATCAAGTATATCCGTCTTTCTTATACGGATGACAAATCAACGGAAAGCGACAGTGTTGCGAACCAAAGGAAACTGATTGACAACTATATCGCCCAGCACCCGGAGATCGAGGTTGTGGACGAAAAGATTGACGACGGTTACAGCGGAGTCCTTTTTGACCGGCCAGCATTTCAGGAAATGATGGAGCTTATCAAGGAAGGCAAAGCCAACTGTGTCATTGTCAAGGATTATTGTGCGATAATAGGACTAAATCAGAAAGA
>ULSN01019208.1_pt1 | contig 14530 bp, 10 predicted proteins | sample 1956771 | NCBI WGS metagenome assembly ULSN01 (sample SAMEA4835709, study PRJEB28245) | human gut metagenome | biome: gut microbiome; material: fecal sample | place: Denmark | collected 2008
GCTGGCTGCAACTGGGGGTATTCAGCCCCATTCTGCGGCTGCACTCCACCTCCAGCGACCTGATGGGCAAAGAGCCTTGGCGCTATCGGCCGGATGTGTGCGCCGCTGCCAAGGACTGGCTGCGCCTGCGCCATCGGCTAATTCCCTACCTCTACACAATGGACGCTCGCACCCACCGGGAGGGACTGGCTCTGTGTGAGCCACTGTACTATGCCTACCCGGAGACGGAGGAAGCCTACGACAAAGCCTACCGCAACGGCTACCTGTTTGGCAGCCAGCTGTTGGTGTACCCCATCACCTCTCCGCAAAAAAAGCAGTTGGGTATGGGCGCTGTGGACGCCTGGATCCCGCCGGGACGGTGGACGGATCTGTTCACCGGGGCGGTCTACACCGGTCCCCTGTGCCTGACCCTTCACCGAGAATTGACGGAAATGCCGGTGCTGGCCAAGGCCGGAGCCATCCTACCGCTAAGCGACGACCCGGGCAACGCCTGTGGCAACCCGGCGGCGCTGACCCTGTGGCTCTATGCCGGGAACGGCGACTTTACCTTATATGAGGACAACGGCCAAACGGATTTTGACACCCACAAGGCCGAGACCCAAATCACCCAGCAGCTGCAAGGCAGTGCACTGACGGTGACTGTGGCGCCCACCGCCGGCGACTGCGCCGTGCTGCCGAAAAAGCGACAGCTAACCTTGGTATTCAAGGATCTGGAGCCGTCCATCCTCACCTGCGCAGAAGCGGAAGTGACCCAAAATGCCGCAGGCGAAGCTACCGTAATTCTTACCGACTATGACCCTACTGTGGGGATACAACTGCACCTGCAAGGGGCTACCTACCGCAAGGCAGTACCGGTCAAAGCGCGGGTGCTGAACATCTTTTGCCGCTGGCAGGGCAGCAATGCGCACAAAACCGAGTGCTACCGTTTGTTCAAAATCGCCAAAACCAAGGAGGAACTGCGCCGGGCGCTAAAGCGCACCCGCCTACCGGGCACTGTGCGCCGGGCAGTAGAAGAAGCCCTCTTGCAAACAGACGCATAATCGTGTAAAATGGTACGGCAAATCAACGAGAGGGCGGCAGACATCTGCCGAAAATGAAAATTATGGAACAACGCGAACAACTGGGCAGCCGCCTGGGCTTTATTCTGCTGAGCGCCGGGTGCGCCATCGGCATTGGCAATGTGTGGAAATTCCCATACATGGTGGGCCAATACGGCGGCGGTGCCTTTGTACTGATCTATCTGTTTTTCTTAGTGATCCTGGGCATACCGGTGATGACCATGGAATTTGCCATGGGTCGCGCCGGCCAGCGCAGCCCCGCCCGGCTGTACCAGCAGTTGGAGCCGAAGGGCAGCAAGTGGCACCTGCACGGCTATGTGGCCATGGCCGGCAACTATATTCTGATGATGTTTTACACCAGCGTGGCCGGGTGGATGCTGGACTACTTTGTCCGCACCGCCGGCGGCCAGTTCGTAGGCGCCGACACCGACGGTGTGGCGGCACAATTCAGCCAAATGCTGGGTGACCCGCTACGCATGACCCTGTTTATGGGCATTATCGTCGTGTTGGGCTTCTTGGTGTGCTCCTTTAGCCTGCAAAAGGGGCTGGAGCGCATTACCAAGTGGATGATGGTGGCACTGCTGGTCATTATGGTGGTGCTGGCCATCAACAGTGTGTGCACCGCCGGGGGCAGCCAGGGGCTGCGCTTTTACCTGGTGCCGGATTTGGCGCGGATGAAGAAAGTGGGCATCGGCAATGTGGTGGCCGGGGCCATGAACCAGGCGTTCTTTACCCTGAGTCTGGGTATCGGCGCTATGGCCATCTTTGGCAGCTACATCGGCAAGGAGCGCGCACTGATGGGCGAGTCTGCCCGGGTGGCGGCGCTGGACACGCTGGTGGCTCTGTGCTCCGGACTGATCATTTTCCCTGCCTGCTTTGCCTACGGTGTGCAACCGGACAGCGGTCCCAGCCTGATCTTCATTACCCTGCCTAATATCTTTAACCATATGCCCCTGGGGCGCGTGTGGGGCAGCCTGTTCTTTGTGTTTATGAGCTTTGCCGCCTTTTCCACCGTGCTGGGCGTGTTTGAAAACATTGTGTCCTGCACCATGGATCTGTCCGGCTGGAGCCGCAAAAAAGCCTGCCTGTTCAACGGCATTCTCATGCTCCTGCTGAGTATGCCCTGCGTATTAGGGTTCAATGTGCTCTCCAAGTTCCAGCCTTTGGGTCCGGGCACCGGCGTGCTGGATCTGGAGGACTTTGTGGTGAGCAATCTGCTGCTGCCGCTGGGCTCTCTCATCTTTATTTTCTTCTGCACCTCCCGCTACGGCTGGGGCTGGAAGAACTTTACCAAAGAGGCCAACACCGGCAAGGGACTGAAAGTGCAGCGCTGGATGCGTGGCTATATGTGCTATGTGCTGCCGGTACTGGTGGCCGTAATCCTGGTGCTGGGGCTGATCCGCCACTGATTAAACGGCAGTCACGCCAAATTGTCGCATAAATATAGATAAAAAGCCTTTTCTGCAATGGAAGTTGCAAAAAAGGCTTTCTTTTTTACCCAAGATAGGCTACTCTATATCTTAGGATCGTGTTGCCAAAAATCGAAAACGCAACCGGAACATATAGGGGGAAGCAATATGGAAGAAAAGAAGTATATCGGCCGCCGGGAACAAACCGGCTTTTTGGTGGGTCTCAGCGGCCAAAATATGGTCTATTCCCTAATTGGAGCGTCATTCTTTACTTATTTTATGACGGATATTGCCCTGTTCCCGGCACTGGTGGTCAGCGTGCTGCTGATCGTAATGAAAGTGTGGGACGGGGTCAACGATCCCATTGTCGGCTCCTTTATTGATAAACACACCTTCAAAAACGGCGAAAAGCTGCGGCCGTTTTTACGCTACACCCCGCTGCCGGTAGGGATTTTTACCGTGCTACTGTTTGTGGTGTTCTCTACCAAAGAAGAGCTGTTGTGGCTGCGGGTCAGCTACTTTGTGATTATGTATATTTGTTGGGATCTGGCCTACACGGTGCAGGATGTGTCCATCTGGGGCATTACCGCCGCCGTATCGCCCAATTCCAATGAGCGAGACCGGTTCGTCCAATGGGCGCGCACCATCGGCTCCTGCGTATATAGCGCATTCAGCACCGTCATTCCCATGGCGCTGGAGATGATAGCCAACGCCACCGGGGCAAGTATGGCGCTGATGGCGCTGGTGTTTGCCCTGATTTTCGGGCTAGGCGGATCCATGCTCAGCTATCGCTGCTATGCGGCACAGGAGCGGATCCATGTGGTGCAGGAGGTGCAGCAGCAAAGCCTGTGGGAGAGCTTTTCCCTGCTGTTTAAGAACAAAATGCTGCTGCTTGTGACCCTTGCCAACCTACTGGGCGCTCTGGGCTTTGGTGCCAATTTGGTGACCTACTTCTTCAAGTACGAGATTGCCGCGGACTTTTTAGGAAAGAACAGCCTGATCGGCGCGCTGGGGCTGTCCACCATCTACTACATTATGACTGTGCTGCCGGGCTTTTTAGGTATGCTGGCGGCAGATAAGATCAAAAAATGGTGTCACGGCTATGTGAATGCTCTGATCGTGATGCAGGCCTGCAATATTTTAGCGCGCATTGCCGCGTGCTTTATTGGATTTGAGGGCAAAAATTTGTGGTTTGCCATGGCGGTGATCGGCCTGGGCGGTATTCCCCTGGGTGCCGCCTCCATTGCCCAAACCGCCATCTTCTGCGACAGCATCGACTATATGGAGTGGAAGACCGGCAAGCGCACCGAGGGCATCACCTTCTCCATGCAGACCTCGTTTACAAAGATCTCCAGCGGTATTACCGCCGGCCTGGCGACCCTGGCGCTGCACCTGCTGCACTACAAGCCCATTGAGGGGGCGTCCACCTACCTGGGCACCCAAAGTGCCGCCTTTGACCGCTGGATCTGGCCGCTGGTGATTCTAACTCCGGCCATTGCCAGTCTGCTGTATATTGTCCCGCTGCTGTTTATCCGCTACACCCCCGCCCAACGGGCGCAGGTGGAGCAGGAGCTGAAAGCCCGCCGGGCAGCGACAGACAGCCAAAACACTTGATACACACAAAAAGAGCACGCAGTTCGCACTGCGTGCTCTTTTTGTTTTTGTCTATTTACAGAGTCGTGTTGGTAGTAATAACCGCCCGGTGTCAATCCCCCAGAGTGAACTGCACCTCCACCGGCTCACCGGCCTTGCAGTGCAGGGTGCGTACCGTTTGGCCGCAGCGCACGGTCAGCGTGCGGTCCACATCGGCGGTAAGCACCGCCTGCACCGTACCGGCCGCCAGATCCCATTGCAGCCGGGTAACGGTGGCCCGGTTGCGGGTCTTTAGTCCGGTGAGGGTGCCCCTGTCAAATCCGCTCTCCGGCAGCGCCGGCAGCAGTTCGATCTCATCGGCATTGGAGTACACCAGCGACTCGTGCACAATGCCCAAATAGCCGATGGCAAAGTCCGTACAGTAGCAGCTGCCCCGGTCATAGTCATGGTTGGTCATCAGGGAGTCGTACCGGATCTTATGGTTCATCAAATTCACCAGTGCGTCCGTCAAGGCAGCGCGATCTTGCAGCCGGGCAGCGATCAGGCTGCGGTGCACCAGGGCGTGGGATGCCTCATTCTCGCTTTTCCGGTTCTCTACCGCCTGCTTGCAGGCAGCGGTCAGCCGGGCATTGCCCCGGGTCTCCATCAGCGGCCAGGCACAGTACAGGTGGCTCAGGTGCCGGTGCTCGTTATTCTCATCAAAAGCAGTCGTAGCCCATTCCTTCAGCGCTCCGGTATCGTCATACAGATACGGCGGCAGGTTCGTTTTCAACTGCTTCCACCGACTTTGGTCCGCACCGGGAGCCACATCGTTCATCACGGAAAGCAGCATTTCCATATTATCCCGACAAGCAGCAATATCAATGGCGCAGTTGGCGTCTGACGGGCTGGCGTAATTATCCGGATTATTTTCCGGCGAATAGCTGGGCACAATGCAGTAACTTTCGCCCTCGCCCAGCGCCGTCTTTCCCTTTTCATAATGAATGGAGCCGTCCGCCGAAGTGTAATATTCCGGGGTCAGCAGCTGCGCCCAGTAGTTGGCAGCCTTGGTCAGCAGCGGGTAGAGAATATCCTCCTCCAGCCGCAGATAGCCCCGCCTCTCTATGGCTGCCACCTGGGCATCGGTCAAATCCTTTTCCGTGGCAGACAGAACGGAGCGCAGCGCCTGCAAGTTGAATTCGTCGCTGAGGGGGATCTGAATATTGCCGTAGCTTTGCAGGGTCTCATACAGCGGGCGCAGCATCCAGGACGCCCCGGCGTTCCAGTACCGGAAGGGGTAGGGATAGCAGGTCTCCGTCAGCACCGCCTTGTCCCCGTCCGTATTCACCGGTGCCTGAATAGCGTCTGTAAAGCCGTGGGTGGCCCGGGCATTTTCCTCCCAATCCGGCATCTGGCGCAGCAGGAAGTACACATAGCCTTGGGGGCCGCGGCTCATATTGGAGCTATTCAGCGCCGCCGTTTGCAAGTTCACATTGGCGTCCATGGTGTACTTGCTACCCCAGCCGGTGTTCCACTCCCCGGTCCACATACCGTAAAGCCGCCCGGTAGAATACCCGGCGCAGCACAGGGCTGCGTACCGCCCGGCATAGTAAGTACGCTGGGCCAGCGCCGCGTTGATCTCTTTCTTGCCCTTTTGCGCTTTCAGCAGGGCCTCGTTAGGCTGGATATTCTCATCACTCAGGGTCAAAGTCACCGCGTCAAATTGGGGCCGGTACACCTTCAAATGCGCCGCCAGCGCGGCGTCATAATCAAAGGCACCGTCGGTGCTGTACCGGGCGGCCACCTTCTCCAGCTGCGCGCGCAGATCTGCCAGCAGCGGATACGCCGTCTGCCCGGCAAAGTCCGATAGCTTGCCCATCTCCAGGGTGTAGTCGCTAACGGTCAGCAGCACCAGTCCGGCAGCGCCGGTAATGCGCACCCCGGTATTGTCGCCAACAAACTGGCGCTCTTTGGTCTGCTTGTCCAGCGTCACCCGCTCTCGGGTGCCGCCCACCGGCAGCACATAGGTCAAAGTGGCATAGCCGCCGTCCTTGCGCTCGCTGTTCTCGTAATCCGGGTAATGGGCGATCAGCCCCAGGGTGCTGCCGTCCTTGGCCGTGACCTTTTTATATTGCAGGTCTACCTCTTCACTTTTGCCAAAGTTGGCCAGGGTGGACAGATCGTCGTAGCTGAGCGTCAGGTCCAGCGCCGTACCTGCCGTGGACGGGTCCAGCCGGGTGATCACCACGCCGTCCGCCATGGAGGTGATAGAGCGGCGCAGCCAGGTGCCGTTCTTGTCCGTATAGCGCACGCCCACTTGGCCGGTGGCGTAATCGGTGTAGCGCACATAATCCCTGGCATGCGCCTTGGTCTGCGCCATCCGTAATTGGCCGCCCGGGTGATACCGGTACACATCGTCATAACTGGCGTTGTCTGTAATATCCTGCCCTTTAATGATCTGCTGACGCACCGTCTCCAGCTCATTTGCCGTGTCCGGGCAAGTGCGGGCGTTTTTGTTAGGCAGCAAGAAGTGCATATTTTGGAAAATAAAAGTATCGCTGTATGGGTCGCCGCTGGTGACGAACCCTTGCAGTCCGTTTCCGGAGACCATACCCTGCCGCCAGCTGTCTGTCTTGTTGGTCTTATTGTCCTTCAGCGATGTGTAGGTGCTGCTGTAACTGACCTTTTGCAGGTCGCCAAACAGGTCTTTGACCACCGCTGTGTCCGTTTGTCCGGCGCAGGCAGCCAGCGAGGCCAGCAGCCCTGCCGTCAGCAGCAGACACAGGCATTTTTTCAGTATAGCTTTCATTTTTTGTGTTTCCCCTTCCAGAGAGAATGCGCTTTTTTGCTTCTGCAAAACCGATTGAAGCGCCTCTCATCCTCATTATATCACAAGCACATCCCTATACGCAATAAAAAGCGCCCTGCTGCTGCAAGGCGCTTTTTGCATATCGCTTTTCATCCAAATCAAAGCTGCCGGTAAAGTCACTGTCCGGCTGCACGGCGGACAGGTCGTTCTCGTTTTGGTACACCTTTACATAGTCTACACAAAAGCCGTCTGCTTTATCAATCTCCGGACTGCCACCTATCGAAAAACGCCGGTGAACTCATATTGACACGCCCGGCGCTAAATGCTATACTCATAAAGACAATTTAGCGTGCGTTTGGTGCCTTTGCGCGCCCCGCCAAAGGCTGAAAAGGGAATCCGGTGCGAATCCGGAGCAGCCCGAACCTCTACTGTATTTGCCGACAAGAAAGCACCGCCGTTTGGGTAACGGCAGCCATTGCTCCCCCGGGAGTGAGAAGGCCGCTTTTGCGAATGAAGCATAAGTCAGGAGACCTGCCGCGCACGAGCTGTTGTTTGCGGTGCTTTAGGTTGGAAGTGCAGTTTTGCTTTAGAACGGGATCATTCTAAGGCTCTTTTTGCGTACCCATACTATCCGTGCCGCCAGATCGGCACGGCTTTTTTGTGCCGCAAAAGGAGGAGAAAAATGAAAAAACACATTACCCGCAGCCTTTGCTGCCTGCTGGCCCTGCTGCTTTGCCTGGGCAGCGCCATCTACACCCCGGCAGCCCAGGACGACCAGGCCCAGGTGTCCTTTACCGTGACCCTGGCCACCGGCAAGGCCACCGACTACGCCACCCTAAAGGTGCAGGACAAGGACGGCAAGACCATGCCCTGCCAGGAGGACGAGTACGGCTACGACACCTTCGACTACCTGCTGCCCGCCGGTGACTACACCTACACCGCCACCTACCAAAGCGGCAGCCAGACCGCCAGCGGCAGCTTTACCGTTTCTGCCGGCGAGAGCCGTCGGATCCCGGTGCAGCTGACCTACACCCAATACAAGGTGCGGTTCAACACCACCCCGCAAAACGCCACGGTGGCTCTGTACAAAAACGGCGCTTCCGGCGCCTATGGCGACCCGATCCTACCGGACGAACAGGGGTACTACACCATCATCTTCGGTCAGTACCGCTACACCGTCAGCGCCGAGGGCTACACCCCCGTCAGCAAGACCTTTAACGCCACAGACACCGCGCTGAAAAACAACAACTATGTGATCACCGTTAAGCTGGAAAGCCCGGCAGACAAGCTGCTGACCCAGGCGGACAACGCCCTGTTCAACGTCTCCGGCGACGGACTGGCGATGATCGAGTACAGCGGCGTGCACAGCGACCCGGACTTTGGTCATTATGCAGACATTGACTCCGATTATCAGGATGTAAATGTACAGAGCGCCATTGAAGCATACCTGGCCAAAAAAGTGAAGTCCGACTACCCGATCACCGTAACGGTGGACAAGGTAGAGAACGACGAGTGGGACGAGGACTACACCGTGATCGACAAGAACGGCAAAATCCACTACGACGCCGTTACCGACGATATGCTGAACTTTGACGAGACCGGCGCAGAGCTGACCGTCTCCGTGACCCTCACCTGCCTGCAAAGCACCAAGGAAAGCGAAGTGACCGTGCTGGTGCCCATGCATACATACAGCCGCCAGGAGCGCCTGGACGCGGCTGCCAAAAAGGCTGCCGATCTGCAAACCCTGCTGGGCGACAACACTGCAGCCGACCGGGTGACCGAACCGGTAAACCTGCCTACCGGCGACGACGACTTCAGCTACTATGGCATTGTCACCGGCTGGACCAGTGACCACCCGGAGGTGATCGACCCCACCACCGGCGCCGTAACGCCCGCCAAGGCAGACACCACCGTTACCCTAACGGTCAAGGCCTTTTACACCGCCGCCCAACTGGAAGAAGCCGGTTTTCTCTTTGATCCCGGCCCCTTGGGCGACAACCAGAGCCTGCAAACGGTGACCCTCACCGTGCCCGGGACCGGCGAGCCGGAGCCGCCCACCGACCCGGAAGGCCCCACTGATCCCAAGCCGCCAACGGACCCGGAAGGTCCCACCGACCCGGTACAACCTACGGACCCCGCAGCGCCCACCGACCCGGTGGTCCCCACAGAGCCCACCACGGCAAAAGAGACTACCACCAAACAGACAGAGACCACTACAAAATCCGCCAAGGCCGCCAAAAAGAGCACGGCCAAATCCCCCTCCACCGGCCACACCGGCGCTGCTGCCGGCGCACTGCTGTGCGGTGCTGCGCTGCTGGTGCTGACCGCCGCCAAGCGTAAACAAACGGAGAAATAAAAAAAGCGCTTGCCTGTTGGGGCAAAGACGGCTATAATAAGAAAGGGCAACGGTGCGCAAGGCTCCGTTGCCTGTTTTTTTATTCACTCCGCAAGGGAGGAGAAGTGTATGAATATTTTTGAGATTTTAGGCCCGGTGATGGTGGGGCCGTCCAGCTCTCACACCGCCGGTGCGGTGCGGATCGGCTACATCTCCCGCCAACTGCTGGGGGAGCCGGTTAAGGACGCCACCCTGGGGCTGTACGGCTCCTTTTGGCTCACCGGCAGCGGCCACGGCACGCCCCTGGCACTGATCGCCGGGCTGTGCGGTATGCACCCGGACGATGCCCGAATCCCCCGGGCTTTTGCCGTTGCCAAGGCTCGAGGCATGCGCTTTCGGCTGGAGCAGGCCAAGCTAAAGAACGCCCACCCCAACTCCGTGCAGCTGCACTTGGTGGGCGAAAGCGGCAAGGTGCTGGATCTGATCGGCCAGTCCCTGGGCGGCTCCATCATCAATATTGCAGAAATCGACGGGCTGGAGGCCAACGTAAGCGGCGACTACCCCACCCTGATTGTCAGCAACACCGATGTGCCCGGTATGGTAGCCAAGATCAGCGCCTTACTGGCACAGGCAAAGGTGAATATTGCGGAAATGCGGCTGTACCGCTCCGGGCGGGGCAAGCGGGCCGCCTTTATTGCCGAATGCGACCAAGAGATACCCGCCGCCACCATTGCCGCCATTCGCGCCCTGGAGGGTATTAAAAAAGTCAGTTATCTGAGTTTGGAGGAAACACCATGCCATACCATTCAATAGACGATATCCTGCGCCGCTGCCGGGACCGGGCGTGCCCCTTTTGGCAGGTAGTGCTCACCACCCAGGCCAAGGAAACCCAAGTACCGGAGAGCGCCGTGCTGGACCAAATGGACCAAATGGCAAAGGCCATGGAGGACTCCATCACCCAGTACGACCCGGCAGCGGTGACCACCGGCAAAATGGGCGGCCAAAACGGCGCTCGGCTGGCGGAATATAACCAAAAAGGCAATACCCTGTTGGGGGACTACCTGTCCGCTGTGATCGCCGCAGCGGTGCAGGTAGCAGAAAGCAACGCCTGTATGAAGCGCATTGTAGCCGCCCCCACCGCCGGCAGCTGCGGGGTAATTCCGGCAGTGCTCATCACCTATCAGAAACAACAGGGTCTGCCCCGCCAAGAACTGCTGCGTGCCCTGCTGGTCAGTGCCGGGATTGGTAGTGTAATCGCCGAGAACGCCTCCATCAGCGGTGCCCAAGGGGGCTGCCAGGCAGAGATCGGCTCTGCAGCCGCCATGGCCGCCGGTGGTCTGGTGTATTTGGCAGGGGGCGACAACGACGCCATTGCCCAGGGCGCCGCTATGGCGCTGAAAAATATGCTGGGACTGGTGTGCGACCCGGTAGCCGGGCTGGTAGAGACACCCTGCATTAAGCGCAACGCCGCCGGCGCCGCCAATGCGGTGGTGGCCGCCCAAATGGCGCTGGCGGGGATCCAAAGCGTGATCCCCCCGGACGAGATAATTGACGCCATGTACGAGATCGGCTGCCAGCTGCCCGCCTGCCTGCGCGAGACCTCACAGGCCGGACTGGCCACCACCCCCACCGGGCAAAAAATTGCCGAAAAGCTGGGTCAAAACCAGTTCTAAACCGTAAAGAAAAGCAAAACCGCCCGCTGCACAAAGCAGCGGACGGCCTTTTTTATCCCCAGGGCCACTCAGCCCAGCGCCACATCCATGGCCATCATCAAGGCAAAGCCGGCAGCAGCGCCCATGGTGCCGGTATGACCGTGGGGGCCGGTTTGGGCCTGGGGATTCAACTCCTCCAACACCACATACACCATCGCCCCGGCGGCAAAAGCTAACAAAAACGGCAGCACCGGACGCAGCAGGGCGGTGAGCAATATGGTCAGCACCGCGCCCACCGGCTCTACGACACCGGACAGTACCCCATACACAAAGGAACGGCTGCGAGAGCAACCGTCGCTGCGCAGCGGCGCCGCCACAATGGTGCCCTCCGGAATATTTTGCAATGCGATTCCGACAGCAAGGGCAAAGGCGTCCGCCGGCGTAATGGCCCCGTCACCTGCCAGCATACCGGCAAACGCCACGCCCACCGCCATACCCTCCGGCACATTGTGCAAAGTCACCGCCAACACCAACAAAAAAGAATTGGCGCCTGCCGTGCCCGGCTTTGGCTCTAAATGCAGCCGAGCCGTAAGCTGATCCAGTCCCAAAAGAAACCCGATCCCCACGAGAAAGCCGACCACAACCGGCAGCCAGCTGCCGGACAGCTCCAAAGCAGGCAGCAGCAACGACCAAACGGAGGCTGCCAGCATCACGCCGGAAGCAAAGCCCAACAAAATCTTTTGCACCCGAGGCGGAATATTGGATTTGAAAAGAAACACTGCGGCTGCGCCCAGCGCTGTGCCTACAAACGGAATGGCCAGCCCTACGGCAGTCTGTAAAACAGGGGTCATTGCGTGTTCTCCTTTTTTTCTGCATTCTGAGTTAGTTATAACTAACCTCTTACAGTTTATCAAATTTTTGTCCCGGACGCAATCCCTTTTTTTCGAAGGCGAAAATAGGAAGCTGGCGCCGGGAGCCGTCAGACTATACTATGTGCGCAGCGAACCAGGCGTGCATATCCACACACCGGCAGGTCGTATATACTGGACAATGCAACCGGCGGCGTACCAACCCATTGTCACACCATATATGCCGGACAGCGCCGGGTCTGGCAAAAGCAGACACAAAACCGGACATAAAAAATCAGCAAGGCAAACCTGCCTTGCTGACTTCTTTTGCACCCGGGGCGAAATATTGGATTTGAAAAGAAACACTGCGGCTGCGCCCGGCAGCGTACCAACAAACGGAATGGCCAACCCTACGGCAGTCTGTAAAACAGGGGTCATCAAAGTCTCTCCTTTTGCATTCAACTTTATGTGCCTGCTGTTCAAGCACACGGATAGACCATTCTATGCCCCTTTGCCGCCAATGTGCAAGGGCACACAGATAAAAAGAGAGACTGCGAATTTTTCCGCAGTCTCTTTTTTACTTACCGGTATGCGTGTGCAAACCGCTGGGCGCACACACCGTCCCCGCTTTCACAAAAATCAAAGCAATACACGTATGAATTCGTCAGCACACAATCCCCCGGATACATTGCCTCCGGGTGCGGATTTTGCACCGTTTTCAGCAGCACAATTTTGTTTTGCCGAACTTCAAACACCGTAGCACCATAGTACCGTTGCTGCGCATCCGCCGTATAAGACGGCAGGGCAAACACCCTTTGCCCCTGCTCTATGGCGGCTCGGTGCGACACGGTCACATCTTCCAGCTGCAACCGATCCAGCAGTTGAAAATCCCGATCATACAGAGCAAGGCTTTGGGCAGCGGTTTCCAAGTTTTCCTCTATACTTAGCCAACCATCTCCCATCTCATACAGGGTACGCTCGGTAGAATCCGCCGCAAATTCATGGGGCAATTGAAAAAGTGTTTTGGCTTCTCGCCGCGTGATTTTTGCACATTTTTGGCTTTTCAAATTCCATTTTACACCGTACGCCGTACGGTCTGCGTCCCCAGAAGCGCCCACATAAGCCGCTTTTTTTGTCAGCTGCACCTTTGGGCCGCCGCCCAACACAGCCGCCACATCCTCCGCCGCTTTACCGGTTTGTATATCCACCGTGCCTAAAACCGTGTACTGTGCCTGATTTGCACCGGCAAGGCGCACGATACGCTCCGGCAGTGCCCGGTGTATCTCGCCGTTAACCGTCAAGGCAGGCACCGACTGTTCCGCTTTTGGGTCAAAAACAAAATGAGAAAGCACATACACGTTTTCGCCCACCAATCCGGCCTGCACACAAGCGCCGCTTTGCTCTATGGCAGACAGCAGCACCGGCTTTGTTGGCTCTGCAATCGAATAAATACGCAAATAGGTGCAATTCTCGCCCCGGGCCAAAACCGCTAAGCGCTCCCCGTGGGTTATCACGCCTTGCAGCGTTGCCTGCGCCGGGGCAACATTTTCAATCACTGTCAGCGGTTGCTGTCGGTTAGACGCCGCTTCAAACACATAAACGCAATTGCGCCCTTTTTCTGCCACGCTTGCGCTGTATGCGTAATACATATATCCGTTTTCCGTTTGAACCCTTGCCATCTGCTGTACCCCCGGTTGCTGTTTAGTCAGAACCGTTGTGGCCTCTGCGCAACCGGCCTCTCCTGTATCCACAGGGGTCATCGCAGCGGTCACAGCCGTTAACTGGGCCGCGCTTTGAAATCCGTCCACCGGCACGCCGTACCAGCTTGCACCTGCGCCCACAGCAGCCGCACACACCATTACCAAACAAGCCGCCGTTACTGCCCATGCTTTGTACCGTGAAGTTCGCTTTGGCATTGCAATCACCTTATGGGACTCTTTTTTCAAAATGCGCTGCTTTAGGCATTCTGCACGCAAGCCGTCCGGCAGCGGCGGCTGCGCTTGCTCAAATTTATGCTGAATAAAGTCAAAATCCTTTTGTTTCATAGCACGCACTCCCTTTACGACAAATAGCGCTTCATTTTTGCCAGGCTTCTGCTTCGTCTTTGTCGAACATTTACAGCAGTTAATCCGGTAATCCTCGCCACTTCCTTGCTTTTCAGCCCAACAACCACAGACAGCAAAATAATATTTTGGTCTGTGTCGCTAAGCAGAGCCAACGCCTGTTGCAGCTCGACTTGCGCAAACGCTGCGGTTTGGTCACAGGCAAAGCTGTTGGCATACTGCGCAATATCCGATTGGTTGCGGCGTGTGATCTGCTCTTTAATCGCACCGGCGCAACCGTGATATAAAATGGAAAATAGCCACGACCCGAACGCCTCCGGCTTTTTCAGCATACCCAGCTGTTCAAAGGCCGTAAGCATACAATCCTGCACCACATCCTCAGCGTCCTGCACATTGCCCAGCTTGTAATAGGCATAATGAAACAGCTTTTGCTGATACGCGGTATATAAGGCGCAAAAGGCGTCTACATCTCCGGCCTGTGCCTGCCGCACCCGTTCTGCTTGTGTCATAGACTGATCCCCCTTTTCTCTTTTCTTATTCTCTTATCGGCACCGCTTTCTTTGCCAAAGTACAAGGGCAACCGCAGCCAAAGCACAAGCACCTAGCGCAGCCAAAGGCAATACCGGCCGGCTTCCCTTGGCGGTGCTTTCTTTCTCGCCGTCCACCGCTTCCGTGGCTGCTTTTGTGCTGCCTGCTTCCATTTGCGGTGCTTTTTCCGTCTGTTTCTCCGTGGGCATCTGTGCCTGCGCTTCCGTTTCTCTTTTCGTTGCAGGCGGTACGGCAG
>ULSN01023876.1_pt1 | contig 14521 bp, 13 predicted proteins | sample 1956771 | NCBI WGS metagenome assembly ULSN01 (sample SAMEA4835709, study PRJEB28245) | human gut metagenome | biome: gut microbiome; material: fecal sample | place: Denmark | collected 2008
ACCTTCATCGTGAGTCTCGGTCTCGCCTTGGGCCTGTCGGCATTGTCCTCCCGCAACATCTCCTTCGAGAACCTGTTCATCGACGAAGGCTTCGGAACCCTTGACCCAGATACCCTCGCCACCGTCATCGACTCCCTCGCCATGCTGCAAAGTTCGCAAGGCAAGAAGGTGGGTGTCATCAGTCATACCGACACGATGAGCGAGCGCATCACCACCCAGATAAGGATTATCAAGAATGGCAACTCCGGCAGCAGCCATATTGAGATTTATCCGTAATTACACCTTATTATATATAGGACACATATCCTTATCCATCATACATACCATACGTTTGGCAGCCTTATACCAAATGTATGGTATGTTCTTTACACCCTGTATGGTAGTCTTTTTACACCCCATGTGGTATTGCCCAAGTGGGGAAATCGCAGTACCTTTGCACCCAGAAAATAATAATAAAAAAAGACATAGATTATGGACAATAAGACTATCAAACATCTCAAGGAACTGGAGGCAGAATCTATCTACGTGCTCCGCGAAGTAGCTGCCCAGTTCGAGCGTCCAGTCATCCTCTTTTCGGGTGGCAAGGATTCTATCGTGATAACATATCTCGCCTACAAGGCATTCTATCCGGCGAAGATTCCATTCCCGCTGTTGCACATCGACACAGGACATAACTTCGAGGAAACCATCCAGTATCGTGATGAACTGGCGAAGAAGTTAGGAGCCGAACTCATCGTAGGCAGCGTGCAGGAAAGCATCGACAAGGGAAGAGTGAAGGAGGAAACGGGTTATTATGCATCCCGCAACAAACTGCAGACCACTACCCTGCTCGATTCCCTGGAGGAATATAAATTCGATGCAGCCATCGGTGGTGCCCGAAGAGATGAGGAGAAGGCGCGTGCCAAGGAACGCTTCTTCAGTCATCGTGACGAATTCGGACAATGGAATCCGAAGAACCAGCGTCCTGAGCTCTGGAACATCTTCAACGGCAGAAAGAACATGGGCGAACACTTCCGTGTGTTCCCTATCTCCAACTGGACCGAGATGGATGTATGGCAGTATATCTTCCTGGAGAACATTCCTATGCCTTCGCTCTACTTCACCCACGAAAGAGAGGTATTCAACCGTGACGGACAATGGCTCGCAGCCCTGCCTTGCATCAAGCGCAAGCCTACAGAAGAAGTGGTAAAGAAGCTGGTTCGCTGCCGCACCATCGGTGACATTACCTGCACCGGACTCACAGAATCAAAGGCGACTACCGTAGCGGATATCATCGACGAGATTGCTTCTACACGCGTGACTGAACGTGGAGGAAGAGCCGATGACAAGCGAAGCGAAACGGCAATGGAAGACCGCAAGAAGGCGGGATACTTCTAATTTTCAATGTTGAATGTTAAATGTTGAATGTTGAATTAGCATAGCAGTCATATACAGCAAACAACTTAACACTTAACATTTAACACTTAACATTTAAATCAAGGTGAAGGTGAGGGCGCTAGCCCATTTAACATTTAACACTTAACATTAAAAGAAACATGGATAGAGGTTATTTAGATATGGAGCTGCTCCGCTTCTCTACTGCGGGCAGCGTGGACGATGGAAAGAGTACTTTGATAGGAAGATTGCTTTATGACAGCAAGTCGATTTTCGAAGACCAGTTGGAGGCGGTGGAGGCTGCAAGCAAGAGCCGCGGTAATGAAGAAGTGAACCTGGCTTTGCTCACGGATGGTCTCCGTGCTGAGCGCGAACAGGGCATCACCATCGATGTGGCTTACCGCTATTTTGCTACACCGAAGCGCAAGTTTATCATCGCAGATACTCCGGGACATATTCAGTATACCCGCAACATGGTAACGGGTGCTAGTACAGCCGACCTGAGCATCATCCTGATTGATGCACGTCATGGTGTACTGGAGCAGACCGTTCGCCACAGCTATATTTCTTCGTTGCTCGGTATACCACATATCCTGGTGGCTATCAACAAGATGGACCTGGTTGATTTCTGTAAAGATGTATACGACAAGATTGTTGCCGACTACAAGAAAATGTCGGAGGCATTGGATATCAAGAACGTGGTGTTTATCCCTATCAGCGCCAAGGATGGCGACAACGTGGTGAACAAAAGCGATAAGACTCCTTGGTATGAGGGACCTACCCTGCTGAACTATCTGGAGACCGTTCCGGTAGGTCATAAGACGGTGAGCGATTTCTTCCGTTTCCCTGTACAGTATGTGATTCGTCCTATCAGCAGCCAGTTTCCTGACTACCGTGGTTATGCGGGCAGAGTGAGCGGCGGCATCATCCGTCCGGGCGATAAGATAAGAGTATTGCCATCGGGCACGGAGAGCACCGTGAAGAGCATCGACTTCGTGGAGAAGCACTTGGAGGAGGCTTATGCCCCTATGAGCATTACTCTGACGCTGAACGATGACATCGACATTTCGCGTGGCGATACCCTCGTGAAGGCAGATGAGAAGCAGCCTAGCATCGAACAGGACATCACGCTGGATGTATGCTGGTTTAACGAGCGCCCTGCTGCCGTAAGAAACAAATACGTAATCCGTCAGGCGACCTTCGAAACCCAGGGTTTGATCCGCAGCATCAACTATCGCCGCAACATCAACACCTTGGAGAAGGAAGAAGGTGTATCGGAATTGAAGATGAACGATATTGCCGAAATCACCATCCACACCGCCAACCCATTGGTATTCGATAAATATACGGAGAATAAGGTAACAGGCAGCCTCATCTTCATCGACCCGGATACGAATGAAACCGTGGGAGCAGGACTTATTAAATAATGTTGAATGTTAAATGTTGAATGTTGAATGTTCAAAGTAATATAGAGTAATCATAAAGTTCAAAGTTCAATGATCAAAGTTCAAAGTAATATAAAGGATTTGGTTCCAGAACTCAATAAGAAATTCAGCGATGCGCCTGCCGAGGATATTGTCGGTTATTTTCTTCAGGCATTCAAAGGGCGCATCGCTCTTTCTTCTTCCCTTAGCATTGAGGACCAGACGCTTACCGACATCATCGTGAAGATAGATAAATCTGCCCGCATCTTCACACTCGATACAGGCAGACTCTTCCCGGAGACCTACCAGCTCATCGACAAGACCAACATGACGTATGGCATCAACCTGGAAGTATTCTTCCCAAACTATGAGGCGGTACAGCAGATGGTGAAGGAAGAAGGCATCAACCTCTTCTATAATTCGATAGAAAGCCGACACCGCTGCTGCCAGGTAAGAAAACTGGAACCGCTGAAGCGGGCGATGCAGGGACTGGATGTATGGATTTGCGGATTGAGAAAGCAGCAGAGCGTAACCCGCAAGGATATGCAGGTAGTGGAATGGGACGACATTCATAACCTGATTAAGGTGAACCCGCTCATCAACTGGAGCGAAGAGGATGTGGAGCAGTACGTAAAGAAGCACCATGTTCCTTATAACAAGCTGCAGGACAAGGGTTATCCGAGCATCGGTTGCCAACCTTGTACAAGAGCCATCAAGCCAGGCGAGGATATCCGAGCCGGAAGATGGTGGTGGGAATCGCCGGAACATCGCGAATGTGGACTACATCAAAGATAAGCATGAAGAATTTAATCATCAATATATTGGAAGCAGCAGCCTTTCTGCTGCTGGGATTGGGCGTTAGCCTGCTTGGATAATAAAATACAAGTATGGATTATAGAATAGCAAAGGATAAGATAGCAGGACAGGTGATGTTTCTCTTGACCATCGCCTCCATATTCCTGGTAATCATCATGGCGGTGGGACTGTTTATCAAGTCGGAACCGATATTGAGCCAGTATAATCTGTGGGAACTCCTCACGGAGAGCAACTGGCGACCGATGGAAGGCAAGTTCGGATTCCTGCCCTTCCTCGCCGGCACCTTCTGGTGCACGGCACTCGCCATTCTCATCGCCCTCCCCATCTCCCTGCTCATGGCCATCTATCTCACGGAATACGCCCACCGCAACATCCGGAAATACGTATATCCGCTGCTCGATATTCTAGCCGGACTTCCTTCCGTCATCTATGGCGTATGGGGGAGCCTGCTCATCGTGCCTTGGGTTTCGAAACATGTTGCTCCCCTCTTCGTGGAATTTTCTTCGGGATACACGGTTCTGGCGGGCGGCATCGTATTGAGCGTGATGATCATCCCGCTTCTGGTGAGCCTGTTTATGGAGATATTCGATAACATATCAACAGATTTGAGAGAAGCTTCGCTCTCGCTGGGCGCTACGCAATGGCAAACCATCAAGCATGTTGTGCTGAGAAAGGCACGACCGGGAATGATTGCCGCTGTAGTCTTGGCGCTGAGCCGAACGCTGGGAGAAACGATAGCTGTACTGATGGTGTGCGGAAACCTCGCCATCGTTCCGGGAAACGTGCTCGATGCCTGCTATCCGATACCGGCACTCATCGCTAACAATTATGGTGAAATGCTTTCAGTTCCGCTTTATGACAGCGCCCTGATGTTTGCCGCCTTCCTGCTGTTTTTCGTGGTAGTGATATTGAATCTCGAGTCGAGAATCGTGCTGTTAAAGGTAAAAGAGTAAAAAAAGGCTTATGAAATACTTGGAAGAAAGAATCGTGAAAATCTTGATGCTCGGGTCGATAGGCATTGTGGGCTTCTTCGTGTTGAGCGTTCTCTGGACTATCTTCAAGCGAGGATTTCCTGTGCTCTCCTGGGAGATGGTAAGCCAGTTGCCTAGCGGCGGCTTCTATCTGGGCGGCAAGGGCGGCTTCCTCAATGCCATCGTGGGCAGCCTTTATATCGTGGGCGGCTCTACCTTGCTCGGTCTGCTTATCTCGCTGCCCGTAGTATTCTATATGAATGTATATCTCAAACCCAACTCAAAATTCGGATACATCGCCCGTCTGGCTTATGATACCCTCTTCGGAATTCCGAGCATCGTATATGGCTCCTTTGCCTTTACGGTGATGGTTTGGCTGGGCATCAGGGCATCGCTGGGCGGAGGTATTCTCGTCACCACCCTGCTCATCGTTCCGATACTCATCCGTTCGATGGACGAAGTGGCAAAGACGATTCCGCAGGAGATACTCGATTCCTCCTACAGTCTGGGAGCCACGAGGATAGAAACCATCGGTGTGGTACTGAGACAGATAGCCCCAGCCATCGCCACTGCCACCTTATTAAGTATCGGCAGAGCCATCGGCGATTGTGCCGGAGTGATGTTTACGGCAGGATTCTCCGATCATATTCCCCATGGACTGAACCAGCAGGCAGCCACCTTGCCATTGAGCGTGTTCTTCCAGCTAAGCGCCCCACAGGAAGATGTTCAGAACAGAGCCTACGCTGCAGCTGTGGTACTCACCATCATCGTATTGGTGTTGAGTTTCGGAGGCAGGTTCATCATGAGTCATTTCTCGAAGAATAAAATATAAAACAGAAGAGGGTGTGTCATTTGTCTATGACACACCCTCTCCTTTTCTATTTCCTTTGATTTTTAAACCTTATTTCCCTCTTTTGGGAAAACCACGGTTGGCTTGAAGGTCTTAGCCTCCTCAAAGTCCATCAGGGCATAAGCGATGATGATGACGGTATCACCCACCTGCACCTTGCGGGCTGCAGCACCATTCAGGCAGATACAACCGCTGCCACGCTCACCCTTGATAATATAGGTCTCCAAGCGCTCACCATTGTTGTTATCAACAATCTGAACCTTCTCGCCTGCTATCAGATTAGCAGCGTCCATCAGGTCCTCATCGATGGTGATGCTACCCATATAATTCAGGTTAGCCTCAGTTACGGTCACACAATGGAGCTTACTCTTCAATACTTCTATCTGCATTGTTCTGTTATTACTTGATCTGTTACGGATTAAACTTAATAAAGAATATCTATCGAGGAATTATCCCTTATACTTGATATGGTCGATGAGACGGATAGGAGTCTTACCGCAATAAACGGTGATGCAACCTACCACGTATGCACTATCCTCCCATGAAGAAACATCCTGCAGGCTGTCGCCATCCACAATCTGGAAATACTCTACCTCCAGACCCTCTACAGCATTGATGTCGGCAACCACCTTATCATGAGTTTCCTGTACGGTATGAGTCTTGGCATACTCCACACTCTCCTTCAGAGCCTTATAGATGTTTGGCGCAATGGCACGCTCATCAGAAGCCAGCAAAGTATTACGGCTGCTCTTAGCCAAACCATCCTCATCACGGATGATAGGACACTCCACAATCTGCACATTGCTGTTGATGTACTTCACGAGCTGCTTGATGACAGCAATCTGCTGCCAATCCTTCTCACCGAAATAAGCACGGGTTGGTCGAACGATATAGAAAAGACGGCTCACTACCTGACATACACCATTGAAATGACCCGGGCGCTTGGCACCCTCCATCACGGTAGAAACAGGTGGAAACTCAAAGTGGCGTGTATCTGGTGTAGGATACATTTCCTTCACCGATGGTGCAAACACATAGTCAGCACCACAAGCCTCCAAGAGCTTGCAGTCAGCATCGAGGGTACGAGGATAGCGATCCAAGTCACCCTGATCATTAAACTGTGTAGGATTCAGGAACACAGAAACCACAGTCACGCCATTTTCCTTCACACTGCGCTTAACAAGAGAGGCGTGACCCTCATGCAGCGCACCCATAGTTGGCACAAGGCCGATTTCCTTTCCCTCCTTACGACACATGAAGAGTTCGTTCTGGAGGTCAACAATCTTATTGAATACTTTCATCGTCATAATCTGTTTTCGGGTGCAAAATAACAACTTTTTTCTCAAATGAGAAAGAAAAAACCTAAAAATATGCGAATTATTGCCGAAAATAATGAATTTCGGAGAAAAAATGCCCCTATTTGAAGTTTTTTTTGTACCTTTGCACGTAATTCGTAAGAATAAAATTTAAATTTTATGGCAAAAAAAGTATTATTTATCAATCAGGAGATCGACCCATACGTAGCCGAGTCTCACATGTCAATCATGGGACGCGAACTGCCTCAGAAGATGCAGGAAGCAGGTTTTGAGATCCGCACCTTCATGCCTAAGTGGGGCACCATCAACGAGCGTCGCGGACAATTGCACGAGGTCATTCGCCTGTCTGGTATGAACCTTATCATAGATGATACAGACCATCCGCTGATCATCAAGGTTGCATCTATACCAACAACACGACAGCAGATTTATTTCATCGATAATGACGACTATTTCAAGAGCCGCCAGATGGGCACCGATGAAAACGGAAAGGAATATGCCGACAACGGAGAAAGAGCTATCTTCTTTGCACGTGGTGTATTGGAAACCGTAAAGAAGCTCCGCTGGCAGCCTGACGTAATCGTCTGCCAGGGTTGGGCTAGCGCAGTAGTGCCATTCTATGTAAAGACAGCCTACAGCGAAGAGCCTTCATTTGCAGAATCAAAGGTAATTACCGCTCTCTATACCAACGAACTCAAGGGTGAACTGGGTACCAACTTCAAACGTTGCGTTGCCTTCCGCGATGCCAAGTCTGAACTGCTCGACGGCTATCAGGACGACTTCGACTTCATTGAGCTCGGCAAACTCGCCATCGACTATAGCGACGGTGTGGTAGAAGGTGAAGAAGAAGCTACCCAGATTCTCTTTGATTATGCGAAGGAGAAGAACAAGCCTGTACTGACTTATCCGGGAGAAGATATCCAGGAGCCATACGCAGACTTCATCAACAAGGTTTGTCCTGACGCAGAATAAAATTCCGACAACAGAGACACATACATACAAGGATAATGAAAATTTTAAGACTCTTAACAGTATTAGTAATAGCAGCGCTTACTTTCGCTGCATGTGATGATACCACCGAGGGAATCGGTGGTAGCATCACTAATAAGATAGACAACATTAACATTTCTGACTCAGCGTTCAATGTTACCACAAAGTCTATAGTAGCAGGTGCCGTATTGAGCCGCAACAACACGGGCCTTATCGGTAATATGAAAGACCCGGAAACCGGCAACTATGTAAAGGGCGACTACATGACCCAGTTGAGCGTATTGCCAACTTTCTCTGTAGATACACTCGATTACATCAAGCAGGCAAACGGCGGTTCTATCGAAGCAGACTCATGCTACCTCCTGGTTTCTTACAATGCCAGCTACGGTGACACCATCGCTCCTATGAAGGTGACAGCCTATGAGATGACAAAGCCGATGACAGAGGATCAGGAGTATTACTCTGATTATGATGCATTCAAGAACGGCTGGGTAAGCGAAAGCAACCAGCACTGGAGCAGTAATTATAACTTGAGCAATACATCAGATGTCAAGAACTTCAAGATTTACTTGAATAAGGAGTACAAGAACAAGAAAGATGGTAAGACATACAAGAACTATGGTTCTTACATCCTGCAGACTTACGCAGAGCATCCAGAGTACTTCAAGACTAACTACAAGTTCCTGCACAATGTCTGCCCTGGCTTCTTCATCAAGAATGTAGGTGGTACAGGTAACATGGCTAAGATTTGGAATACAGAGCTTATCTTCTACTGGACCCGCCACAAGACCATCAAGGCAAAGGATGGCGCTACAGACAGTACTGCTGTAGGCATCGGATACAACCGTTTCGATGGTACAGAAGAGGTTTTGCAGCTCAACAAGATTCAAAACGATAAGGAGAGCATGGAGAAGTTGGCAAGTCAGAAGGACTGGACTTACCTCAAGTCGCCAGCAGGTATCTTCACCGAGGTTACCCTCCCTATCGAAGATATCATGAAGGGTCATGAGAAGGATACGCTCAATACAGCTACCATCTCTTTCCCACGACTCAACAATGAAAACGAAGACAACCCATACAACTTTGCTACACCAAGCACCATCCTGATGGTACAGAAAGACAGTCTGAAGTCGTTCTTCGAAAAGAGCAAGTTGGCTGATAGCCGTACTTCTTATACAGCAAGCTATAGCAGTACAGGCACCTACAAGAATGCCTATACATTCCAGAATATTGCCAATCTGGTTTCTGCCATGTATAAGAACAAGGGCAAGGGGGAAAACTGGAATAAAGTAGTGCTGGTTCCTGTAAACGTCATCACAACCACACAGGGCTATACTACCGTCATCTCCAAGATTAATCACGATATGTCACTCGCTTCTACCCGACTCATCGTAGGTACGGATGATCCTAACAAGGATTATACCACAGACAAGGAGACTGGCAAGAAGGTGGCTTCTGGTCCGATTCGAATCAAGGTAATTTACAGCAAGTTTAAAGAAGAATAAGCATTCATAACGCAAAGTAAAAAAGGAAAGGAAACATGGCAGATAATTTTTTGGAGCGTCATCGCGAAGAATACGAAATACGCAAGGCTGCATGGCTCAAGAAGAAGAAACTATTCATGAAGTCAGGCAAGAAACAGAAGCCCCAGACACAGATGCCACGTCCTGAAGACGAAGCGTTATAAACACGAAAAAATATTCAGAATCCTGAGAAAGAGGGTGTATCATAAAGCATTTGAATGTTTATGATACACCCTCTTAACTTTGCCGGTTAATCCTTAAAAACCGCCGCATAAGTACAATAAAAGCCACTTAACACAAAATAAAGCAAAATTAATTTGGAGTTTACCCATTTTTTTTATATCTTTGCATTGTGAACTTAAAAGTATTTAATATTAAACAGACAAAAAGCAATAAAATAAAAATAATCAAGATATTAGTAGAGATACTGGTCTATGGGTTTAACTTTTCTAAGAACTTGCATTTAAGGATACAAGATATAAACAGGATATAGATATTTGCAGGATATGAGATATTAGCAGGATACAAGATACTTGCAATATATGAGATACTTGGTTTATGTTTATAGATAAAAGAGAATTTACTCTCACTCTCTTAAAAAATTGTTTTTAAGTTTAAACAAAAATGCTAAAGTTAGATGTTAGTAATATAAGTCCCCGTAGTGTCCGTGAGGCTACTGCGGGGACGCTTTTTCAATTTATAGTATATAGAACAAAAAGGGCAAGACCAAAGTGGCCTTGCCCAATCTATTTTTATAAGTCTCTATCTTTATTATAAGATTCTACCTGTGAAGGAGAGCTTCAATACAGGATAAACCTTCAAGTCTTTTACGAACTTAGAGAGATCATCCTCGCCAGCATCTTCCAATGCCTTATTGATATCTATCTCGTTACCATTCTGGTAAACCTTGAGCTTGCCCATAAACTGGCAACCCAACTCCAAGCGCATACCGATACGGTTCTTAGGAACTAGACGACCGAAACCTAAACCGAGGTATGGACGAACATTCTTGCAACGGATATCACCCTGAAGGTTATAGTTCTCATCGAGCTCCAAGTTGTAACCACCCAAGTTAGCTGATAAAGTCTGACGGAACTGCTTCTCCAAATCTGGATTATTTTTCAAGTATTTATTTGAGAAGTCACGAAGTTCATCACAAGAACCGGTAACCTCAGCAATCTTCTCACCACCAATAGACAAACCAGCAGCGATAAAGAACTTGCTGCCACCACCGAATGGATACAGATTAGCCTTTACATTAAAGGTGGTACGGTCGAATGAGCCTTCTGCATGAATGGTTGCACCGGTTGGATAAGTAACATTAGGTACTTGAGGCAAAGAACTGGTATTGACATCTACATCCAAATCACCAGACAGTTTGAAAGATGGCATGATGTTCACACCTGCTTCTACCTCAAGGAAGTTAGTAACAGGAGCAGCCACACCAACACTAATACCCTCGGTACCTGCACCCACGTTAAGACCTACATGGTTAAAGATACCGCGCTTGTAATCACTCTGTGCCATTACACTTCCTACACCAGCAAGCAGAATTACTGCCATCATCATTAATTTCTTCATAATCGTTCTGTTTATAAGTTAAATATTAAACGCTTTTTTGCATATCGTTCGTAAATATGCTACAAATATAAACAAAAGTTACAAGAAGAACAAATAATTACACAAAAAATTAAGACTCTTTAGTACTTTAGCATACTAAAGAGCCCTAATATATTATTAAAAACGCAAAATCAGACTACTGAACTTAATCTACTACCGTAAACTTGGCATATTTCAGCAGAAGCTGTTTGGTGCCAGAATGAACGAACTCAACCGTAGCCTTCGTATTCTCACCAGTACCTTCAATCTTCAATACCGTTCCCCGTCCAAAACGCTGATGTTCAATCTTCATTCCCTCCTGCAAACCACAAGAAGAACTGCCAGCAGATGAAGCTGTAGAAGAAGAAACTGATGCTGCAGAAGATCCAGTACCGCGAGAAGCAGGATGAGAAGAATGCGTCTCCATATAACGCTTAGCTGCATTCAGCGCTCTAACAGACTTGAAATTGCCTTCAGAGAGAGATGAGCGTCCGGAAACAGACGAGCGTCCGGAAGTACGTGAAGTCTCTGGTTCATCATCAAAGAGAGAAGGCTTAGGATCTGCTACGAACTGCGATGCTACCGGTTTGGAATTCTGATACCTGCTACTGTATCTAGGCTGCTCAGCATCCTCCCACGGTCTGCGAGGACGTTGTGCTCTCGCCCACTCCGGCTGGTCAGACATCGAATCAGCTCTGGAGCCAAACCTTGAACCAGACCTTGAACCAAGCCTTGATTCAGACATAGAGCCAAACAAGCTTCCACCAGCCTCATCCTGGCAATCAATCAACTTGCCGTCAATCTCATCGATAAACCGACTCGGATTATCAAACTCCATCTTGCCATATCGCCAGCGGTTCTTGGCGTTCGTCAGGATACAATGTTTCTCAGCTCGCGTAATGGCTACGTAAAGCAATCTCCGTTCCTCCTCCAGTTCTCGGAGCGAAGCAGCAGAAAGCGGACTTGGGAAGATATTCTCTTCCAAACCAACCACGAAAACCGTAGGAAACTCCAGGCCCTTGGCTGCATGAACCGTCATCAGAGAAACACGAGGTTCATCCTTATCACCATCGCTGTCTGCATCGGTAAGCAGCGCCACATCCTGCAGATAATCCTGCAGGAAGAGTTCATCGAACCTACCCTCTTCACGGCGTTCCTCCACAAAAGCAGACATACCGCTCAAGAATTCCTCCAGGTTCTCCTGGCGTGCCAGATCATCGGCATCCTTGCCCGACATGATATCCTGACTGATACCACTCTCCTTGATAATGGCATCACCCAATTCATAGACGTCCGTAGTTTGAGCCCGTTCGATAAACGAAGAAATCAGCAATCTGAAGGTTTCCAGCTTGTTCATCGTACCCTTGTTTACAGCCAGTCCATACCGCTCAGGGGCACCGATTACCTCCCAGAAACTCACCTGGTTCTGATGGGCACAGTCAGCAATCTTCAGCACCGTAGTTGCACCGATTCCTCGTGCCGGATAGTTGATGATACGCTTGATAGCCTCTTCATCATCCGGATTCGCCACCAGACGGAAATAAGCAATAATATCCTTAATTTCCTTGCGCTGGTAGAAACTCAGTCCGCCATAAATGCGATAAGGAATACCCTGCTTTCTGAACTCCTCCTCGAAGCTGCGGCTCTGGGCATTGGTGCGGTAGAGAATGGCAAAATCACTATACTGGCAGCCATCCTCGCGCCGGATACGCTTCACGTCCTTCGCCACAATCGCCGCCTCTTCCTTGTCGCTGTAAGCAGGCTTATACTGAATTTTCTCACCCTTCGCATTCTCGCTGAACACATCCTTAGGAATCTGGTTGCGGTTATGCTTAATCAGACTGTTAGCCGCCTCAACGATGGTCTGGGTAGAGCGGTAGTTCTGTTCCAGTTTGAAGAGACGCGTTCCCTGAAACTGGCGCTGAAAGTTGAGAATATTATCGATATTGGCACCACGGAAGCTATAGATACTCTGCGAGTCATCACCCACGGCACAAACACGCTGCTTCTCCTGACAGAGTTGCATGACGATAGACATCTGAACGTGATTGGTATCCTGATACTCATCCACCAGGACATAATCGAAGCGGGCGGCATATTTGTGGCGAATATCCTCATGCTCCCTGAAGAGCTGATAGGTAAGCGTCAGCAGATCATCGAAATCCATGGCATTGGCCTGCTTGCAGCGCTGCACGTAAGCCACGAAAATCTTACCAACCTCAGGCATCTGCGCACGCTTGTTCTGCTCGAAGATAGCCGCATCGCTCTCATAAGCCGCAGCACTCATCAGGTTGTTCTTCGCCATCGAAATCTTGGCATGAACGGCAGCAGGCTTATACTTCTTATCATCCAGCCCCATCTCCTTCACTATCGCCTTGATCAGCGAGCGCGAGTCACTTTCGTCATAAATGGTAAAGTTGTTGTTGAAGCCGATATGCTCGGCCTCCGCTCTCAGGATTCGGGAGAAGATGCTGTGGAAGGTACCCATATAGAGATGCTGGGCGAGATCATTTCCCACCAGTTTTCCGATACGTTCCTTCATCTCCCTTGCCGCCTTGTTGGTAAAGGTGAGCGCCATGATGCTCCAGGGTTTCATGCCCTGGCTCAGGAGATAAGCTATCTTATAAGTAAGCACACGCGTCTTACCCGAACCTGCACCGGCTATCACCAGCGAAGGTCCGTCAATATATTCTACCGCAGCACGCTGCGCTTCGTTCAAGTCTTTCAGTAAATCCATGAATCAATATTTGAGGCAAAAAATTATTTTAAGGTCACCCCTATCAACTATAAACTATAAACTATCAACTAAGTATTACTTCCCCCTATATCCTCCCACAGCCGTGCCCGGGTCGAAATCTTCGCCCTCACGAGGGAAGGTAGGGATAAATCTCATCTGATGTTCTATCTGTCGCTGGCGCTTCTTCATATAAGCGCTAGGATGCAGCGAACTGAATTTGCGCGGATTAGGAAGTGTAGCTGCTATCAGCGCACACTCGCCACGAAACAGGTCTTTCGCTTTCTTGTCGAAATGATATTCTGCAACCGCATCCACACCATAGATACCCGGTCCCATCTCAATGCTATTGAGATAAACCTCCATGATGCGCTGCTTGCTCCACATCATTTCGATGAGGAAGGTAAAGTAGACTTCAAATCCCTTGCGGGTCCATGAACGGCCAGGCCACAGGAAGACATTCTTAGCGGTCTGCTGACTGATGGTACTGGCTCCATGCACCTTTCCACCACGTGCATTATTCTTCGCCGCACTCTCGATGGCATTGAAGTCGAAACCGTGATGCTTCAGAAATCTCGCATCTTCGCTCGCCATTACCGCCACAGGCATGTGAGGCGAAATCTTATCCATCGAAACCCAATGATGATGCAGGGTAATACTCTCTCCATCAGCTACTTGCTGGAAGCATCGGATAAACATCAGGGGAGTGACATATACAGGAATGAACCTATATGCCACTACAGCAAGAATGGTGGTACTGAAAAACAGCACCACCACCCATTTTACTATATTCTTGATTTTCTTCAAAATCATCTATTTAGTTTTTCCCTTCCGGGAGCATGAAAGTTATTACTTCAATGTACCATTGTTGGCTGCGTTAATCATAGCCTGGCTAGCATACATGTAAACCTCTACACGACGGTT
>ULSN01041355.1_pt1 | contig 14468 bp, 11 predicted proteins | sample 1956771 | NCBI WGS metagenome assembly ULSN01 (sample SAMEA4835709, study PRJEB28245) | human gut metagenome | biome: gut microbiome; material: fecal sample | place: Denmark | collected 2008
GCTGCAATAGTAGTCGCAACCGTCCTGCACTTTCAAGAAATAGCGGGTACGGTCGCCGCGCGAACAGGAAGGAATAAACCGCTTCATGTCCTTCAGCGGCGTAACCTTCACCACCGGCTGGCGTTCGGCAAACCAACGGTCGAGATAGTCGACAATTTCTTCTTTCTGGTCATTGCCCACCACAATGTCAACGCCGTCGATTCCAGCCACTTCCTCGCTTTTCAGCTGAGCATAGCAGCCGGTGACGACAATCACAGCCTCCGGATATTTCGTTGCCAGCCGGCGGATTTCCTGGCGGCATTTCTTGTTGGCAAGTTCTGTCACCGTACAGGTATTCACCACACAAATGTCGGGCACCTCACCGGCGCGCGCACTGCGCACTCCCCTTTCTGCCAACATCTTACCGATTGTCGACGTTTCCGAAAAGTTCAGCTTGCACCCCAACGTGTGGAACTCTACGGTCATATTTCCGAAAGTTGTATTGTCAATCATTGTTCGTTCTTGAAAGATTTATGGCAAAGACAGCATCCTGTCTTCAAATACAAAGTTAATAAAAATCACGAATATTTCAGCAGCACATGGGATTTACAGCTATTCCCACCGCCGCTTATCATTAACAACGAGCACAGGGAACTTGTTTAGCCCACCGGTACGGCACACTTCGAGCCATTACATAAAAAAAGCTGCCTCACACCCGGTGAGACAGCTTTTATGCTTTAAACTGTAATTAGCTCAAATTATTTTGCAAGAGTGTCAGCAGCTACAGTGTCAGCAGCCATAGTGTCAACAGCAGCAACAGTATCAACAGTTGCAACAGTGTCAGCAGCTACAGAGTCAGTAGCAGCAGCATTATCTGCCTTGTTACCACAAGAGAACAAAGATGCGCTAAATACAACAGCAAGTAATAAAACTAACTTTTTCATTTCGTTTAAATTTTAATAATAAAACAATTTTTATGCTTCAAAAACGATACAAAGTTATAACAAAAAAAAATATCACAAGCATTTTTCTCAAAAAAATTACGCTAACATGCATTTTTTTCTTTTCCAACACCGTCCATACGCAGGTGCGTTTAGCTGCAAATAGCATTTAGCATACTGTATTTCAATAAGTTACAAACGATTTTAAATTTTATGCTGTAAAACATATTTTTCTCGATTTTTCTTCAAAAAAATCGATTTTCTTGCCCAAAAACCGCTTTTTTTCTTCTTTTTTTCCGCTTCCGCACGTTAACAATGTAAAATTTAACACATATAATTTCCAATCGGCCCAACATTGCCTCCAAACAGCACAAAAAACCATCTCAATCCCCCGCATACCTTCTCCCGTCTACACCTTAATTATTTATATATAACAGCCATGAAATATTATAATTTTTCAAAAAATTTCAAAACACAAAGGGCATAAACCGTTCTGTCAACAAACAAATGCGTACATTTGTTCCGTAATAGGTAATTAGGTTTGAGCATGACAACAAATAATCCACACATTCTGGGTGAAGCTCCCATCGGGAAACTCCTTCTGCAATATTCGTTGCCGGCCATCATCGGCATGACGCTGACGTCACTCTACAACATAATCGACAGTATTTTCATTGGTCATGGCGTTGGCCCGCTTGCCATTTCCGGACTTGCCATCACGTTCCCGCTCATGAACCTGCTGGTTGCCTTCTGTACGCTTGTCGGTGTGGGCGGCGCCACAATTTCCTCCATCCGACTCGGACAAAAAGACCAGAAAGGAGCTGAAGAGATTTTGGGCAACGTCACGATTCTCAGCGTCATCAGCGCCATTTTCTACGGAGGGCTCACGCTCATGTTCCTCGACCCGATTCTGCGGTTCTTTGGAGCCAGCAACGACACTCTGCCCTATGCCCGCGACTTTATGCAGATCATTCTGCTCGGCAGCCCTATTTCGTATGTCATGATTGGACTTAACAACATCATGCGTGCTACGGGCTATCCGAAAAAAGCGATGATTTCGTCGATGTTCACCGTTGGCTGCAACGTCATTCTCGCCCCTATTTTCATTTTCGTTCTGAAATGGGGCATCCGGGGAGCGGCAACGGCCACGATAGCCTCCCAGTTTGTCGGAATGATTTGGGTGCTCTCCCATTTCTTCAACCAGAAAAGTTTTGTCCGCTTCAACAAACAACGGATGAAGCTGCGCAAACGCATTGTCAAAAACATTTTCAGCATCGGCATGTCGCCGTTTATCATGAACGTATGTGCCTGCTGCATTGTTATTTTCATCAACAACCGCCTGCTTACCTACGGCAACGACCTGTCGATCGGCGCGTTCGGTATTCTCAACCGTATACAGATGCTGTTCGTCATGATTGTCATGGGCATAGCACAAGGCATGCAGCCGATAACCGGCTATAATTTCGGTGCCGAACATGTCGACCGTGTGAAACGTACACTGAAACTCGGCATCATTGCCGCCATGGCGGTCACCACGCTGGGATTCATCGTCGGCGAACTGTTCCCGAATATCTTCGTCGGAATGTTTACCGACAGTCAGGAACTCACGGCACAATCGGAAACGGCACTCCGCATCGGAATCCTCATGTTCCCGCTTGTAGGCGCACAAATCATCATCTGCCAGTTCTTCCAGTCCATCGGAAAAGCGGGCATTGCCATTTTCCTCTCCCTCTCCCGCCAGCTGCTGTTTCTGTTGCCGGGACTGGCACTGCTTCCGCTCCATTGGGGCATCACCGGCGTATGGGCGAGCATGCCTACATCCGACTTCTTTGCTGCAGTAGCCGCCATCCTTATGCTGCTCTACCAAATCCGAAGATTCAAGACAACTCCACCTTTTGCTTCATAGCCTATGCGTAAACGTGTTTGCCCCCAATGCCAGATTGCAGCGTTTTATGTCAAAAACGCGAATGGCGACCGACGGCTTGTCTATGTACTTGCCGACGGCACAGTGACCCCCAAATATCCCGACGAATCCCTCGAAGGATTCTATCTGGACGAGGTTTTCTGTCTCGGCTGTTCCTGGCACGGCTCTCCCTCAAGACTCAGATAGATTTTCGGATAAAGTTGCACTACCCCGCATTTTGCATATTCGGGAAATAAACGTAACTTTGTTTCCAATATGTCTTTCCTCAAGAAACTATTGCTCAACAACAGACGGCTGATTCGCTTTATCATTGTCGGATTCAGCAACTTCATCATTATCTCGCTGACCGTGTGGATTATGATGTCGCTCCTACGGCAAGGATTGTATGAGTCGAACGTGTGTGCCTACACGCTTGCCATCTGCAGCAGCTTCTATTGGAACAAGCGATGGGTTTTTCAATCAAAAGGAGGAAACGTGAAACGGGAAATCACCCTGTTTCTGACAGCTTTCGGCTGCGCATATCTGTTGCAGGTTCTGTTCGTTTTTATCGTGTGCGAACTTCTCAACCTGAACGAATACCTGGCACAGTTTCTCGGGCTGTTCGTATTCGGGGCTGTCAACTTTCTCATGAACAAATTTGTTACGTTTCAACCTCGGAAAGCGTAATTTCAGGGAATGCTGATTCAAAACTAACAATATGGAAACAATAAACAATGCATCTTATATCGTCGGAATGGGCGAGCTTCTGTGGGACATGCTGCCCGACGGCAAAAAAATAGGAGGAGCTCCTGCCAACTTTGCAAACCACATTGCCAATTTCGGGCTGAACGGACTGATTGTCAGTGCCGTCGGCAACGATCCTCTGGGAGACGAAATTATCAATATCCTGAAAGGCAGTAAGGCGAAACTCGCCGTTGCAAAAACGGCATACCCCACAGGCACCGTCAATGTCCACCTCGACGAGAACGGCATTCCAAGCTATGAGATTTGCGAAAACACGGCATGGGACAACATCCCGTTTACATCCGAACTCGAAGAAATAGCCCGCAACTCCTGCGCCGTTTGTTTCGGTTCGCTCGCACAACGCTCACCGGTCAGCCGAAACACGGTGGAACGTTTCCTTGACGCCATGCCCGCCGACTCACTGAAAATTTTCGACATCAACCTGCGGCAAAACTACTACAGCAAGGAAATCATAGCCAACTCCCTGAAACGCTGCAACATATTCAAAATCAACGATGAGGAACTGGAAATTGTTAAGAAGATGTTCGAAATCGACATAGAGGATGCGGAAGAATGTTGCCGCTACATGGTGGACCGCTTCTCACTCATCAACCTTGTACTCACATGCGGCACCCACGGCAGCTACGTGTTCTCGAAAGAAGAACAGAGCTTCTTCCCGACACCTAAAGTCGAAGTTGTCGACACGGTGGGAGCCGGCGATTCGTTTACCGCCACATACGTAGCCTCCCGATTGAGAGGCCATGACCAGATAACGGCCCATGCAAGAGCCGTCGAAGTTTCAGCCTATGTCTGCACTCAGCATGGAGCGACACCGGAACTGCCCGACACACTCAAAAGATAAAGAAACCGGACAAGTATACACCTAACAATACCTTTACGATATGGAACTACTGTCAGCACTCGACATCACCCTGATATGCCTGGGCGCTCTCTGCCTGCTCGTCGGTCTGGCCGGATGTATCGCTCCGATGCTTCCGGGACCGCCGATTTCCTATGTCGGACTATTGCTCCTCCACTTCACTGACCGCTATCAGTTTACCATCACGCAGCTTGTCGTATGGGCCGTTCTTGTGCTAATCGTACTGCTGCTCGACTATTTCACGCCGCTAATCGGTGCAAAAAAATTCGGCGGCAGCAAATACGGAAACTGGGGATGTGCCATCGGCACGATTGTCGGCATGTTCTTCATGCCGTTCGGCATCATTGTCGGTCCGTTTGTCGGAGCCGTCATCGGCGAACTTATTGCCAACCGACCTTTCAACGAAGCGCTTCGTGCAGGTTTGGGTTCATTTATCGGCTTTCTTGTCGGCACGCTTCTGAAATTCATCGTGTGCATCTATTTCATTTACGAATTCATCGCCGCATTCATTTAATCCCTATCGGTCATTCTTTAAGAGAAACGATACAAACGGAAACAGGCCGGACTTCCAACGCGGAGTCCGGCCTGTTTTTATATGTTGCCGCCCACTACATCGGACGGGGACGGTGTCCGGGAGGAGGTCCCATCGGGGGACGACGGCCGGGTCCATGACCTCCGTAATCAAAGTCCTTCTCCGACGAGCCTTTGGCAAACGACTGGAACTTGTAGGAGAACGACAGCATGAAATAGCGCGTGATGGTGTTAAACTCGCGGTCCTGTATGTAGTTGGCCGTGATGGAACGCGAAATGTTCTGCTTCTGCTGCAAAAGGTCATAAGCCTTCAGCATGATGGTAGCCTGACGGTTGCGCAGGAACTGATAGGAGATGCTGGCGTTCCACAGCCATTGCTCGTTGTCGAAGCCTTCGGAATATCCGCTGGTGTTGCCATAGGAAAAATCACTGTCGAGCACCAATCCGAACGGAGCATAATAGCTTGCATTGAAACGGGCTCCATAGGAATGCACGTTGCGGTCGGAATTCTGCTGAATGGAGTTGCGTGTCATTTGCAGATTGTAGTACGGACGCAGCTCAAAATCGACAAGATCCGTACGGTAGGCAAGGCTCGGCGTTTCGCTGATCGTAAACGAGCTGCTCCGGTTCAGCAGTTCATTGTTGTAGCCCACCGTGCGCGAAAAACGCAGGAAAGCATGGTTGGAAAAATGCCAGTTGCGGTTGCCGAACGGCGTTGTGAACATCACCATACCGTTGGCCGACCAGACACCGTCGACATTGGTATAGGTGGTTGTCTGTCCACCGGTCGATTGGTCGTAGGTGGTTTTCGAAATGATGCTGTTCATCGTTGTCGACGCACCGACAAAAGCCATAAGGCTGCGCTGTTTCTCCTGGTTGAAATCGTTATAACGGATATTGAAACGATGCTGGAATGCCGGCAGAAGCGAAGGATTACCGACAACTACCCGCAACGGGTCGGAAACATCGGCCACAGGCTGCAACTGCGACATGGTCGGCGACTGAGTGGAACCACGGTAGTCGACTGCCAAATTCTTGGTCTTCGAGAATGAATAGCGGAAACGCATGAACGGTGCAAAGTTCCAAACCCATTGACGGGGTATGTTGCGGGCACTGTTGATCATGTCCTCACTCTGCATCATTGTCGGGTTAATGGATATACCCCCGTTCAGACGGTAAGTCTTGCGGTTCTGCTGGTAACCGATACGCACCTGTTGCGTAAACTGGTCATTGCGGAAACGGTTGCTCAATTCCTCATCGAGCACGCCCGTCGCATCGGCAATCTGATAGGCCACTACGGGGTTGGTCAATATCCCGTACTGGTTCTCCAACGCATCTACCGCCTCATTGGCGTCAAACTCACTGCCGCGGTCGTAGACAAGCTTGTCCGCATTGTTGAAATAGTAGTTCATGTTGTAGGCAAACGACAGAAAACGCGCCTTCTTGATGTCGCCCAACGGCTCCATCCAGGTAACACGCGCTCCAACACGGCTCGACCATTCACGGGAATCCGTAAACTGGTCGCGCTCTTCGTTGTCGTCGGGCACAAGGAAAAATTCATTGAGGGCATACGACGTTTCGTCCTCTTTCGTATTGCTGTATTTATACGTGACCTGCGTACTGAACGAACGTCCCGGATGATTCTTCATCTTGTGGTTGTACACAAGCCGTCCTTCCATATCATAGCTTGTCCCCTCGCTTTCCACCATGGTTTTCGCACGGTTGATGGGAGTAAGGTTGGCATCGCCGGCACGCAGATAGGAAGTATCGTTCTTTTCCGAATCGTTGAAACTTACTGTAAACCGCGGACGGAACTCCAACGTATTGAAAGAGTCGACTTCCCATTTCATACGGAAATTGCCGCGAACGCTGTGATTGCGGTCGCGCGAATTGCTTTCCGAATTTTCATAGGAAGTGGAATCGACAAACAAATACTGCTTCGAAGCCTTCTGCAACGTAAGTTGGTCGGAATGTGAATACATCAGGTCGCCGCCTATACGGAAGGCTTCCCCCTTGCCGACATTGAAATTCACGCCGATGCTTTGCGACGTGTTCACTCCGTTCACACCTCCAAAACGGCGGAAACGCCCCGACCCGGGATCGGAAAAGCCCAGTTCGTTGATATTGTTGGCATTGCCGAGAATACTTACCTGATTGTCATTAATAAAATGGTTGACCATGAAATTGCCACTGTAGCGGCCGTCCGTACCGTAACCGGCAGTCGCGTTGCCAAACCATCCGCGCTTCATGCCCTTTTTGATGGTCAGGTTGATGACGGTTTCGTCCTCGCCGTCGTCCACACCGGTCAGTCGTGCCAAGTCGCTCTTGCGGTCAATCACCTGCAATTTGTCGACAATGTCGGCGGGAATATTTTTCGAAGCCACCTGCGCATCGTCGGAGAAAAACTCCTTGCCGTCAATAAGAATTTTAGATATTTCTTTTCCCTGGGCCGTGATTTTGCCTTCGCTGTCGACTTCCACACCGGGCAGACGCTTCAGCAAGTCCTCCACGACGGCACTCGGCTGTGTCTTGTAGGAACCGGCATTGTATTCCACCGTATCCTCCATTACCTTCACTTCCGTCTTCACACCCACTACTTCCGCTTCTTTCAGCATAATTCCGCTCGGCACCATCTGTAGGGAATCGACCGTCACCTTCGACGACGAATTGGCAAGCGTCACATTGCGCCGCGCATTCTGATAGCCCAAATAGGAAGCCTCGACAATATATTTGCCGCGAGGGAGTCCTTTCATCACAAAGCGTCCGTCAATGTCACTCATTCCGCCCGCAACATAACTGCTGTCGCGCTCCCGAAGAACTCTCACCGTGGCATTTATCATCGACGATTTGTCCGTACTATCTACGATTACACCGCTAATATCTCCTGCTGATACCGCTAAGTAGGAAAGACAGATTGTAGCCAATAATAGTTTCTTTTTCCAATCCTTCTTCTGTATCATCTGAATGTTAATTTGAATTCAAAAGTAATTAAATTAACTTGATTTTTTTACACAAAATAGACAAAACAGTTATTTGTGCGTATATTTGCAAAAGTTTTAAACAATATTAATAATGAACGATTTTCTCCAGGTACTGAAACGATTTGTCCCTCCCTACAAGAAATATCTGTTTCTCAACATTTTCTTCAACATTCTGGCAGCGTTTCTCACCCTCTTTTCTTTTGCTCTGATTATCCCTATCCTCGAAATGCTCTTCATGGGCGACAAAGGCATGGAATATCATTTCATGGAATGGGGCTCAGCATCGCTTAAAGATGTAGCAATCAACAACTTCTATTACGCAGCATATTATTGCAAAACCCGATTCGGAGCTTCCTTGACCCTGATGGGCCTGTCGATCGTTCTTGTTTTCATGACCGGTCTGAAAACCGGCGCCACCTATCTCAGCTCCCACTTTCTGATTCCCATACGTGCCGGCATCGTGCGCGATATCCGAAACTATGTATACGACAAAATCGTAGGGCTGCCCATCGGATTCTTCACCAGCGAACGGAAAGGCGACGTGATGGCTCGTATGTCGGGCGACGTTGCCGAAATCGAAAACTCGATTATGGCCTCTCTCGACATGATGTTCAAGAACCCGATCATGATACTCGTGTGTCTGATTATGATGATTACCATCAGCTGGGAACTGACACTCTTCGTGTTCATTCTGCTTCCGATTGCCGGTTTCATCATGGGACGGGTAGGAAAACGGCTGAAACGCACCTCGCTCGAAGCGCAGAACCAGTGGGGAGCATTGATGGCCACCATCGAGGAAACGCTTGGCGGACTGCGTATCATCAAGGCGTTCAATGCCGAAAACAAGATGCAGAAACGATTCCACTCGGAAAACTACCAGTTCTACAGAACATCTGTCCGCATTGCCCGCCGCCAGTCGCTCGCCCACCCGATGAGCGAATTTCTGGGCACACTGACCATCGCCATTGTTCTTTGGTTCGGAGGCACACTGATTCTTTCCGGCGACAACATCATCGATGCGCCGACATTTATCTACTACATGGTGATTTTCTACAGCATTATCAACCCGGCAAAGGATCTTTCGAAAGCCGCCTACTCCATCCAGAAAGGTCTGGCCTCAATGGAACGTGTCGACAAGATTCTCGGCTCCGAAAACCCCATCAAGGACCCGGTTCACCCGAAAACGGTGTCTACACGCGAAGGCTGTATCCGCTACGACCATGTGCGGTTCAAATATAACACGGAATGGGTAATCAACGACGTTTCACTGGAAATCCCGTTCGGCAAGACGGTTGCGCTCGTAGGCCAGTCGGGGTCGGGAAAATCGACGCTTGCCGACCTGCTACCGCGCTTCTACGATGTGAACGAGGGAGAAATCAGCATTGACGGTGTCGACATCCGCGACATCCGCGTGAAGGACCTGCGCGCACTGATGGGCAACGTGAACCAGGAAGCCATCCTGTTTAACGACAGCTTCTACAACAACATCACTTTCGGCGTTGAAAATGCCACGATGGAACAGGTCATCGAAGCTGCAAAAATAGCGAACGCCCACGAGTTCATCATGGCAACGGAGGACGGCTACGATACCAATATCGGTGACCGAGGCTGCAAACTTTCGGGCGGACAACGACAGCGCATCAGCATTGCACGCGCCATTCTAAAAAACCCGCCGCTGCTGATTCTCGACGAAGCCACTTCGGCACTCGACACGGAAAGCGAACGCCTTGTTCAGGAAGCGCTCGACCGACTGATGAAAAACCGCACGACGCTTGTCATCGCCCACCGCCTGTCCACCATCAAGAATGCCGATCTTATCTGCGTAATGCACGAAGGGAAAATTGTGGAACGCGGCACACACGACGAACTGATTGCCCTCAACCGCTACTACAAGCGGCTGGTTGACATGCAGAAATTCTAACAATCAAAAACAAATGAAATTATAATATGAAACGCATTGCAATTTTAGCTTCAGGCACCGGCTCCAACGCCGAAAACATCGCACGCCAATTTCAAGGCGACAAGCATATTGCCGTCGATATATTGCTTTGCGACCGTGAAGAAGCGCCTGTTCTCGAAAAGATGAAACGCTTCGGCGTTCCCACACGAATTTTCCCACGCGCCGACTGGCGCAACAATCCGCAGCCCATACTGGAGCTGCTGCAAAGCCGCGGCATCGACCTCATCGTGCTTGCGGGATTCACAAGCTTTGTTCCCGACTGCATCGTAAAGGCCTACGACCACCGCATCATTAATCTGCACCCGTCACTGCTTCCGAAATTCGGCGGCAAGGGCATGTGGGGTATGAACGTGCACCGTGCCGTAATCGAAGCCGGCGAAAAGGAAAGCGGCATCACCATCCACTACGTTTCCGAGGAAGTGGACGGAGGGGAAATCATCGCACAGTTCCGCTGCGAAGTTACGCCCGACGACACGCCTGAAACGCTCGTGGCACGTATCCACGCACTCGAACACCGCCATCTGCCGGAAGTCATCCGCCAACTGCTCGCAGAATAACCCTCATCGGTCATTCTTTCTACTTTATGGTGGATGTCACGCTGCTGTCAGGCAGACCATTTTTGGGTTAATCAACAGCCCGTACCGTCAATTCGGCAGAATACGCCCTCACCGGCAGGACGCGAACGCAATCCTGCATCTTCCGGCGTAAGAGTCACCGTACCGTCGTCCAGCACAAAGCAAGGAATGCCTGCCGCACCTGCCTTCTTCGCCTCGTCGAACACGGGCAGGCGATCGCGCAACCGCAAAAATTCCTTCAGATATTTCACATGACGGCCAATATCAATCACCTGATACTTGTCGTTGCCCTTCACCTGTTCTTCCACATACGTGCAGTCCGGGCACGTTTCCATTCCATATATCTTTATCATAGCTACCTGTTTTTTTCTAAGAATAACCCTTTTAACGGAAAAGAAGTTCAAGGTCCATCGAGAGAAATTCTTCATCAAATTCCACGAAATGTTCAATGAGAGCAAACAAAATGTTCAATCCACTGAACAAAAATGTTCAATCGGATGAACTTTTATGAATTTCTCCTTCTGATTAAAATTCCAATTCCTTTTTCAACCACACTTTCATTACCGGGTCTGGAATATAAACCCGACGTTTTTCTATTTCTATTAACTCTTTTTTCACCAATGCCCTTTTTACGATACTTACATTTGCAGACGAGCCAAGTTGGTATTTCACCAGGACATCCTGCGAAGCAAATTCACTGTCGATACCATCTATCACAGCCTTTAAAAAATTAAACTGATAAGTTGTCAGGTTCTCCGTCTGTTTCTCAAACAACGGAGTATTTTGGTCCAAAATATCCTGACAAGCATCTTCAAAATCCTGCTCAGTTGCAATCTTATCTGTATGAATCCACACCAACCACGCCAATTGCTGTACATAAGAAGAATGATTATCAACCTTATGGCATATCTTTTCAGCCAATTCTTTAGAAATATGCTTACCTGTGACCTCAAAACGACTGCAGATGTAATCTACCCAATCGGATGTATCGATTTTAGATAAATAGATTGCATCTCCGAATTTATAGAACGGCAAACTCTTCTTTTCAAAAAGTTCATTCATCAAATGCTTTTTACTTCCGAACAAACAATATGATACGGATTTTTGCAATTGCCACACGGAGCGCAGTCGCTTTTGAAAAGTTTTCGAATCCTTAAATTCAGCAATCTGTTGAAATTCGTCAATGCAAACCACAATATTATAGCCCTTTTTTTGCGCAATTTTTTCAGGGAGTTGCAAAATTTCATCAATATCATCGCTTTTAGGATTCAATTCAAGTGATACCGAAAAATCCGTCATCGGGTCGGTTCCCATAGAAATCTTCGGACTGATACGAGAAAGGAAAAGTTTGACATTTTCCAACCATTCATCCAACTTTGAAGACGTCTGTTTTATAACAGCAGCTGCAAACGCATCATAAAAATCACGGTCACTACGACATGAAAAAATATCAAGGTACACCACCTTCAACGTGTCAGATTGAGCCAAATGACACACCTTCTGCACTAAAGAAGTTTTACCCCAACGACGAGGTGAAATCAACACAGTATTTATTCCATGCTGAAAATTCAACATTAGACGTGCCGTTTCCTTTTCACGGTCTGTAAAATTATCGCCCGATGTTGCAACACCAAATACAAAAGGCTTATTACCCATATTTTCAACTATTTAAATTTACACAAAGATAAGAAAAGACGATGGTAGAAAACCAAATTTGTTTGGGTTTTATGTTAAGCCACGTCCTATCCTGCACAAAAATAAGTAATAAAGTTATTACTAACAACTTTATTAGTAATAACTTTATTAGTAATAACATTATTACATTTCTTTCCCGTTATCACACAAACAATTAAGGCTGCAATCCATGGATAGGAAGCAGCCTGAAACGTACATTTTAAATCGAACCTTATCAATCCCGCATCAGCAGGGAGCTGTCGCCGTAGCTGAGGAAGCGGAAGTCGTGGGCGAGAGCATAGTCGTAGATACTTCTCCAGTCGCCATCCACGAATGCCGACACGAGCAGCAGGAGTGTTGACTGCGGCTGATGGAAGTTGGTCACAATGCCGTCGACCACGTGGAACGTATAGCCCGGCGCAATGATTACCTGCGTACTGCCCACCAGGTGTTCCATTCCGTTGCGGTCCATATAGTCGGCTATTGCCTGAAGCGATTCGCGTGTCGACAGGCTGTTGTCATATTCATAAGGAATCCACTGGCGCACATGCAGTGCCAACTGTGGATCTTCGGGATGACGGTGCAGTTCAACGCCGATATAGTAAAGACTTTCAAGCGTACGTACGGAAGTCGTGCCGACGGCGATAATTTTGCCGGGAGCATTTATCAGGCTGTCAATCAGGTCACGGGTAACGGAAATAAATTCCGTGTGCATTTCATGTCCGCCGATAACGTCGGATTTCACCGGCTGGAATGTACCGGCGCCCACATGCAATGTCAGTTCTTTTCGAATAATGCCGCGGCGGCTGATGGCATCGAGCACTTCCTGCGTGAAATGCAATCCGGCAGTCGGTGCAGCCACCGAGCCTTCAATATGCGAGTACACGGTCTGATAGTCCTGCGAATCGCTGGGTTCCGTACTGCGGTTCAAATATGGAGGAATAGGAATTTCGCCGACAGCGTCGAGAATCGATGCAAACGTCACCTGCGGATTGTCCCATGAGAAACGGATTTTGAAGGCATTGCCGCTCTGTCCGTCGCGTTCGGCACTGAGTGTCACCTCCTCGCCGTCGACAGTCAAAGGCAGAGTAAGCGCTCCCGTTTTCCAGCGCTTGGAATTACCGACAAAACACAGCCACGTACATTCAGAAGTGGTGGCAAAAACCTGTGCATAGTCGCGCGGCACCAGCGGTTCCAAACAGAAAATTTCAATCAGCGCACCACCGCCCGGCTTGCGGAAACGCAGGCGTGCATTGATTACGCGCGTATTGTTGTAGACCAGCGTAGAATTTTCCGGCAACAAATCCGTGATTTCAAAAAACACATGCTCTTCAATCTTACCGCCCTTATAGTAAAGCAGTTTGCATTTGTCGCGTTCTTCCATCGGATGCTTCGCAATGCGTTCATCCGGCAACGGATAGTTGTAATCTTCGATTCTAATGTCCTGTACGTTTGCCATCGTTCAAATAAATTAGTCCGCAAAGTTACAACTTTTCTGCCAAAAATCACTCCCCGGCTGTTTTGGCTTTGTTTATTTTACGGAATTCCAGCGGCGACATTCCCGACCGGCGTTTGAAAAATTTGCTGAATGCCGCCTGGTCGGAAAAATTGAGTTCCTCGGCAATCTGCTGGACGGAAGTATCGCTCACGTTCAACAAGTTGCGCGCCTCGCAATAGAGCATTTCAAAAATAAAGTCATTGACCGTGCGGCCCGTCTGGCGCTTGACAATTTCGGTGAGATACTGCGGCGTGTAGTGCATCTGCTCGGCATAGAAGCCCACCGTATGCTTTTCACGATAGTTCTCCATCAGCAGGGAAATAAACCGCTGCAACACGGCGGCATAGTGCTGCCGAACGCCTCCGGCAGTCGATTCGTCGGTCACATAACGGTCGAGCACATTGTCAACTTCAAGATAAAACCCCGTCAGCGCATTCTGCAATATTTCCAGATAATAGCGGTGGGAAGTGCGCCCCAACTGCCGGCGCAGGTTTTCCATACACTGCCTGACCACCTCCGCATCCGACGCCACCAAACTGACCACCGGACTGAGGTGCAGGTTCATGCCCCTGACAATGCGGTGCTGTATGTCCATCGTATTCATCCTGTCGACAAACCGCTTTTCCACGCATAGAATCAGGCAACGGAAGGAGTCGGACATCTGCGAGAAAAACGTAAGATGCAGCGGTGTCAGCACGCAAAGGTCGCAGGCTTTGACGGCATAGCCCACCTCGTCGACGCTCAAACGCGCCGTACCGGAAAGCACCAGCACATAAGAAAAGGCTTTGACATAAATCGGCTT
>ULSN01033717.1_pt1 | contig 14276 bp, 10 predicted proteins | sample 1956771 | NCBI WGS metagenome assembly ULSN01 (sample SAMEA4835709, study PRJEB28245) | human gut metagenome | biome: gut microbiome; material: fecal sample | place: Denmark | collected 2008
ACATATATTATTGGATAGACGGTTTAGGAGTTGATTGGGTTCCATTTATAATACAACTCATTGAAAAATATAAAAATGAAGATGTATTTGTGAATGAAGTGATTATAGCACGATCTTTATTGCCTACAACAACAGCAAATAATAAGGCAGAACTATCTAAACTTGCTGATAACAATCTTTCAAAAAAAGGAGACCTTGATTCTTTTGCACATAAATGTTCTCCATATCCTAAACGTATAATTGAAGAAATGAAGATTGTAAAGTCTGCGGTGGAAGATATTATAGGTGAACATGCTGGTAAAAAAATAGCCATCGTTTCCGATCATGGTTTGTCCTATCTTTCACAAATTCGTCCAGGTTACAACATTGGTGGAATAAAACCAGATCATTCTGGAAGATGTGCTTATAAAAACAGTTCTTCTCTTACGCAAGATGAAAAATACATCATTTTGGATGATGAAAATACAATTTGTGCTCTTCGACATGAATCGCTAGCTGCAAAAGTAACAGAAGGTCAAGGTTGCCATGGAGGTTGTACTCCTGAAGAAGTATTAGTACCGATTATTATCATTTCATCTCAACAGAAAGCTTCTGAATATACAATCAGCTTAATTGACAATGAAGTAACTGGGAATAATCCTATACTTAATTTCCACATTAAAGGAGTAACAAGCTTAGAAATTCCTAAACTAATTTATAACAAAATTGGATATAATCTCAATGATATTGGCAATAACAAGTTTGTATCCGACAGATTAAATCTTCAGCAAGGAATAGATGAAATAGAGATTCGTATAGGAAGTTTCTCTCAGAAATTTAAAATTAAAATTAATCTTGGTGCCGAAGAGGATGACCTCTTTGACCTTTAAACTATCAAAGTTATGACAGAAGAATTAACATCTAAGATACGCCAAGCCTTTGGCACGCAAACTATTTATAAAGACTCCGCAACCTCTGGAAGTCTATTTGACGGACGTACGTTACCTTCATTTGTTAAAGATTTCCTACTCAAGAAATATATTAATTCAGATGGAATAGTTGACAAAGGAGGATTAACTACTTTTTTAGATAAAGTCATTCCAAGACATGTATCAGAAGTAAAAGACAGACTGGGATGTGGTGAAGAACTGACATTACTCACTCGTTTTGAAATATATATAGATCTTGTAAAAGGAGTCCGCCGTTTTGCAATCCCTGACATGGGCATTAAACTAAAAGAAGGAATAATACCTGATTATGTATATAATAAGCATCAAGGTGAACTTGTTGATGGTGAGAAATGGGGTGTAATAAAAATTTGTGTTATGCCTGATGACGATGGAAAAAAGAACCATGTTGAAATGCTTGAATTTAAACCGTTCAAGCCATACAAATCAATCGACATGAGCTATTATAGAGATGCTCGTAAACAATTCTCTACAACAGAATGGATTGATGTTCTTTTATCTGCTATGGAATACAATGCAGATGGTTTCTCAACCTTAAAGGAAAAGATAGAATTTATCACAAGATTGCTCATTTTTGTTGAACCACGACTTAACGTCATTGAACTTGCTCCTAAAGGAACAGGTAAATCATATGTATTTGGCAATTTGTCCAAATATGGTTGGTTAGTCAGTGGCGGAAAGGTATCTCGTGCCAAATTATTTTACGATAAACAAAAACAACAAACTGGTATTATAAAAAACCATGATTTTACAGCTTTTGATGAAATTCAAACAATCGTATTCCAAGACCGGTCTGAAATACAAGCCGCATTGAAGGCTTATCTAGAACAAGGCAAAACAACAATAGATAACTTCGAATTTATTGCTGATAGTGGATTGATGCTAATGGGCAATATAGATCTTGATGAGAATCGCCGTCCAATATCTAGAAAATATTTTGATAAATTACCGGAAAGTTTTAGAGAATCAGCTTTGCTTGACCGTTTCCATTGTTTCATTGAGGGCTGGTATCTACCTAGAATAACAAAAGAAATGATATTCCAAGGCTGGACCGTAAATGTAGAGTATTTCTCTGAAGTTCTCCATACGTTACGTACTCAAACTATATATGGCCAACTATTTGACGAACTCGTAGGTTATGAGAAACAGGCTGATAATCGTGATTTCAATGCTGTAAAGCGCATTACTGTAGCTACAATGAAATTATTATTTCCTCATTGGACAACGATAGAAGATGTTAATCGAGAAGAATTTGAAATTTACTGTCTAAATCCAGCTATTCATCGTAGAGGTATTATTAAAGAACAATGTCATAATATCGACCCTGAATTTAAAATTCAAATGCCTGAATTTTGGGTCAAGAGCTTGTAATTTTCATATTTATATATGATGCGAGAGAAAAACTCAGGTATTTGTTATGATGATGACACAGTTCATATAGTAAGTGGATTAAAATATAATAAATACTGTTTTAACTAAAAAGAATAAGAAATATCAATAAGATTAAAGAAAGTAACAATATGCCATTAAATCCAAACTCAGCAAGAAATGAAGTTGATTCTTTTCTAACAAAGTCGATATCTGAAAAGGCTCGTATGTATCCTCAGTTTTTTAATATGGTGAAATTTGAACGATTTAGACACATCAATAATTTGGAGTTGCACTTCGATCATCCAATTTCTATCATCTCAGGTTCAAATTGCTCAGGTAAGACATCTGTCTTGATGGCCATTGCTTGTAGTCATTACAATTTTGACCGTAAAAATGTTTCAAATGGCACATGGGAAAGAGCAACATGGAGTCATCTTGTGAGGTTTACCAATTACGATATACAAACAGAAGATTGGATATATTATATAAAATACAGAGAAGGTAATTATCAGAAGGATGCTAGAGGATATCGAAAGTATATATCTAAAAAATGGGGAGGAGCCGGTAAAAAAGAAGGTCAGATTGGAAAGCCTAGTCATGAACATCCCAGTGGAGGAAGGCATGTCTGTTTAATAGATTTAAATCGTATCAACCCTGGCAGACATCTCACCTCTTCAGCATATAATAAGGCTAGAAGAGCTAGTGCAATGGCAATGGCTAATCAAGACTATATCAATGAATACTTATCTTATATTTTGGAGAGAAATTACGTAATTGACAAGTTGACTGAGGCAGCAGACAATAATGTGTATAAATTTTGTGCCGAAGGTGTATACAACTACTCAAGTTTCAACACTGCATCAGGAGAAGATGTGCTTGTCAATCTACTGGGACAAATACTTCATATGCCTGACTATTCCCTTATTTTGATAGATGAATTAGAAGTAGGTTTGCATCCTAAAATTCAGCGAAGATTAATGGATGTAATATATATTATTTCCCAAAAACAACATAAGCAATTTATTATTACATCTCATTCATATGCAGTCATAGATAGTGTACCAAAATCTTCTAGGATATTTATACAGAACAATATAGGCAACTTTATGGCACGAGTTGGTTTGACTACATATGAGACTTTGACACGTATGGATAGCGAAGCATTTCCTGTTACTATGATTTATGTTGAGGATGAAGAGTCAAAGTTAATCGTAGATAATGCCATTACCGAAATTAATACTAACAATCATGGGTTTGCGCGTCTTGTAAAGCCTATTATCGTGGGATCTGCAAACGATACATACAAATATTTTAAGACTCGACAAACCTTGAATACTGTTGAAACATTATTTTCTAGGGCTGCTTGTGTTTTGGATGGAGATATGCAACACAAACAGCGTCAGAATGGAGAGCTAGCATTTCCACCAGAACAAAACCTTTTCTTTCATTTTTCAAATGATGCACCGGAAAAAATGCTTGTGAAATCATATTTGGCTGCACATCCTAATCCTACGCTTCAATACCATGTCGATAATTCAAATCCTCATTGTTTATTGGAAAAAATGGTTGAACAAGGATTAGCTGTAAATCGGCATCGTGCATTTGAACTTTGCTTGGAATCATATAAAAATTCAGTTGATGGAAGTACGCATTTCCAGAATTTAAAGCTATTTATCGAAGGTTTGACTAGACTCATTTAATTTAATAATGTGTAAATGGAAACAGGATTCAGTTGCAGGTTTCTTCTTATATCAGGATTCTGTTTTCAAAAATATAGATTTTACTTTATTTTATGATAGGTTACGGAAATCTATTTTTCGGATTTATTCTTGCCGCAACCTGCTTTGGCCACATTATTGGGCGTTGAGATATTAAATGCTATTATATTATTCATAAGGCTGATATTTTATAGATAACAAACAATATATTATTTATAGAAAGGTAGCAATAATTTGAACAGAAAAAGAAATAATACTTCCTTTTCTGTTCAGAATATTACTACTTATGCAATCTTAAAAATAGCGACCGCTGTCACATAAGTCTGCTGTTTATAACAATCACCAAGATACTGACCACAAAGCAACTGAACTATCTCAAGGTTCTTATGGCTGGTGAAATCTCGTTTCAGGACCCGATTTATGCTTATTGGTTGAAGACTGAGTACTTCGCAAAATAATCATAATGTGGCTCTCGGTTTCAGGGCTATTTTTGTACCCTTTCTCATCAAAAATCGGCATTTTTCACAAGTTTTTGTACCGCACATTTTGATATTCAAGAAATTACACTTACTTTTACTTTCCAAAATGGAGGTACAAGCCGAGAATGGTGCTAAAAATCACTAACTTACACATTCTCAGATACTTGCCAACCTACTGGTTGTACCTTTTAGAGCGCTATACTATTGATAATCAAAGATGTACACATACTGCATCGGCAAGTAAACAAATCCCTTTCGGCAAGCTGTTGTTTACGAATTTACCGTTACGTTTTTTTCGTTCATCATTTCTTTCAACTGGCGGTACACGTAGATGAACGCGGGGACGAGGAAGAGGTTGGCAAATAGCCATGCCGTGGGGTCGCCCAAGCAGACGCCAAGGAAACCCAAGGCGGGCACGAGAATGAGGCTGACGAGCACGCGGGCTACCATTTCGGCCACTCCCGAGAACATGGACAACCGTGTGTAGCCTACTCCTTGAATGCTGTAGCGGAGAATGCTCAGCAGTCCCAACAAAATAAAGAACGAAGTGTTGATGTGAAGGAACAGCACCGTGTCTTTCATGATTTCCGTTTCGTCGGGCGAAATAAACAGCAAGGCAAACTTGTCGGCCAGCCCCCACATGACAATGGCAATCGCAACGGAATAAACCACCATCATCAACGTGGCCGACTTGATTCCCATCCAAATGCGTTCGGGCTTTCCGGCTCCATAGTTCTGTCCCGAGTACGTGGCCATGGCCATTCCCAAGGCGTCGAGCGGAACTATGCCCAAGGCAAAACGTACAAGAAATTTCTACGTAGGCGTTTTCTCAAACAACTGTTCGACACCTTGCAAGAAAGTACAAACTTTTAGTACTTGACTTTGTTTAGAACGCCGGGAGGAAGGTTTTCTCTATACAACAGACAGTCAACCGTGCAAATCTACCACACTTAGAAAATGCGTATTGATTTCTCACAATTCTTAGTCTATCACCTTAGTATGCCTATTTATTTTTGAAGGATATTTACTGCATATCCCTAAATAAAGTGGTATATTTGCAAAAACAACAAATACGAAAATTTACTTCAAACACGCAAAAAGCACAGTCTATATAAATTCTATAAATGGTCAAACTTGTATAACATCAACTAACTAGTTATGGATTTATTGAAAAAAAGCATCATAAGCTATTTCGTTTTACTAATTATATTTACAGGATTAATTATTTGTGTACATACGATACCACAATCAACTATCAAAGACAACGTCATAACCTCCACCCATACTTTAGAAAAAGAAGGAATAAACAAATGTTTCCTAAATTGTCTGCTATTTAAGATGGATAATTTTACAGACGCATGTATGTTAAATCTAGCAATCTCAGCCGACAGCAAACACCCAGTAGATGCTGGAATGATGAATTATTATTATACTTCAAATATATTTAAGGATTTGGCTTATGATACGGAGAAAGTTGCGAAAGGCGACATTGACAATTTAGAAAAAATTAATTATGGAAGATACTGGCATGGCTACCAAGTTACGCTCCGGCCATTACTAACCATTTTAACTTATTCACAAATACGAATTCTGAATTATGCCATTTTCACGTTACTAATTTTTTCGATTGTATGGTTGTTGGCAAAAAAAATTTCTATCGGAACTGCCTGTATATTCGGGCTGTCGCTACTATTAATAAATTTCCCAATCGTACCCTATTCAATGCAGTTTTCAACTTGCTTTTACATTGCGTTTATAAGCATGATACTATTGATGGTCATACCTATGTTGACAAAATCGAACTCAAACACACTCTGTACTTTTTTTACCATAGGAGGAATTACCTGTTATCTGGACTTCTTAACAACGCCGCAACTTACTTTAGGATTACCACTCATTATATATATGATGACAAAGCATCCCCAGAATAAATGGAAAACAATGATAACCATTTGTATAGCATGGATCTTAGGATATGGGTTACTTTGGGCATCTAAATGGATGATGGCATATTTATTAACAGGGAACAACATTTTTGAAGATGCGATACAGAATGTAAAATTCAGAATTTCAACGCAATATGATGGTATGGACTTAAGTCTATCCAACATTATCCAATTTTTTTGGAACAAAATTAAAACAAAACACCTGCTTCCATTCTTTTCGGCGGGCATCATTGGAATCTTACTTTGCATAGGTGTCTATTTTAAGATGCTAAAAAACAAACAAGTTTTTAAAGAATATAGCTGGCTTTTGTTTATTGCTCTAATTATCCCTGTATGGTTGCTGGCTCTTCGAAACCATACTGTAATACACTACTGGTTTACATGGAGAGCCGGATTAGTATCACTTTTCAGTATATTACTCTTTATTTATTATACAACCGACAGAAAAAAATTTAAAAACAGATAACAATGAGTAAAATTGCTGTTTTAATACCTTGCTACAATGAGAGTAAAACTATCGCCAAGGTAGTGAACGATTACAAAAAGGCTTTACCAGAAGCTGATATTTACGTTTATGACAATAATTCGACAGACGGGACAGATGAAATAGCCAGAAAAGCAGGAGCCATCGTTAAATACGAATATCGACAAGGAAAAGGCAATGTAATCCGTAGCATGTTCCGAGATATTGATGCCGATTGTTATTTAATGATCGATGGGGATGATACTTATCCGGCAGAAAATGCTAGAGAAATGTGTAATCTCGTACTACAAAAAGGTATAGACATGGTTATCGGTGATCGCTTGTCGTCTACTTATTTTCAAGAGAGCAAACGTCCATTTCATAATTTCGGAAATGTGCTGGTCCGCTCATTAATTAACAAGATTTTTCATAATAATGTAAAAGATATACTGACTGGTTATCGTGCCTTCAGTAAACTTTTTGTCAAACATTTTCCAGTTCTATCAAAGGGGTTCGAGATTGAAACTGAAATGACTATCCACGCATTAGATAAAAATTTTTTAATTCAAGAGATTCCTGTCCTATATAGAGACAGACCTGCAGGAAGTGTATCCAAACTGAACACGTATAGTGACGGTTTTAAGGTACTGATAACAATATTCAAACTTTTCAGAGACTATAAGCCATTATTTTTCTTTTCCATTATTGCAACAATCCTATTACTCATTGCATTGGTCCTGTTTATTCCTGTATTCATTGAGTATTTGCATACTGGATTGGTTCCTAGATATCCCACATTGATTGTTTCTGGATTCACAGTCCTTTTAGCAATGCTACTTTGGTCATGCGGACTAATTCTGGAGGTTTTAGTAAAAAAACATAAACAACTATACGAAATGCTTTTAAATAAATAAGACCCCGTTTTTCTCGATTCTTATCGAGAAAGTATTCTGCCAACGATAAAATCATTCATTTTCTTTTGCTTCAGACAGCAACCCCTTGAAATAAGGAGCAATGGGTATTTAAACTTTTCATGAGAAGGATTCCTGTTGTCATGTATTTGGTAGCATAAAGTAAATATATTACCTCTGTAAAACTCATCATTGTGGGAAAGGCCTGCACAAGTGCAGATTTCCATGTCCCAACGAGTGTAAAAATTTAAACCTGTTTTCCAATTTTATGCTTTGGATTACGCCCCACAAACACACCTCTGCTTTTTGTTACCTTACAGACTTAACAGGTTCCGTTCTCCATCGTGTTGGCATATAAACCTGCATATTGACCAATATTATACACATTTTCTACCTCCAAATTCCTTTCGGCAAGCTGTTGTTTACGAATTTACCGTTACGTTTTTTTCGTTCATCATTTCTTTCAACTGGCGGTACACGTAGATGAACGCGGGGACGAGGAAGAGGTTGGCAAATAGCCATGCCGTGGGGTCGCCCAAGCAGACGCCAAGGAAACCCAAGGCGGGCACGAGAATGAGGCTGACGAGCACGCGGGCTACCATTTCGGCCACTCCCGAGAACATGGACAATCGTGTGTAGCCTACTCCTTGAATGCTGTAACGGAGAATGCTCAGCAATCCCAACAATATAAAGAATGACGTGTTGATGTGAAGGAACAGCACCGTGTCTTTCATGATTTCCGTTTCGTCGGGCGAAATAAACAGCAAGGCAAACTTGTCGGCCAGCCCCCACATGACAATGGCAATCGCAACGGAATAAACCACCATCATCAACGTGGCCGACTTGATTCCCATCCAAATGCGTTCGGGCTTTCCGGCTCCGTAGTTCTGTCCCGAGTACGTGGCCATGGCCATTCCCAAGGCATCGAGCGGACACATCACGAACATCTTGATACGCATGGCTGCCGTGAAGGCGGCGACGCAGGCTGTGCCCAAAGCATTGTTCGCACTCTGCAGCATGATGCTTCCGATGGCAGTGATGGAGAACTGCAAGCCCATTGGCACTCCGATGGACAAAAGCTGACGGGCCAAATTTTTCCGGAAAATACGGTCGGACGGCTCAGTTTTCAATATGTCGAACTTGCGGTACATATAGACGTAGCACAACACAGCCGAAAATCCTTGAGAGAAGACCGTGGCAATGCCAGCACCGGCGACGCCCCATCCCAACGAAAGAATAAAAAACAGGTCAAGAACGATGTTCAGCACCGTAGAGAGCAGCAGAAACCAGAAAGGCGTCTTGCTGTCGCCCAGCGCCCGGATAATACAGGAAAACAGATTGTAGAAAAACGTACAAGGCACACCTATAAACGTGATGAGCAAATAAATATAGGCACCTTCAAAGATATTTTCAGGCGTCTGCATGGACCGCAGAATGAATCCGCAAAGCAGACTGGTGATGACGGCCACCGCTATCGACATCATCGTCGCCAGCTTCAGGCTGACCGACACATAACGCCGCATCGTCACATAGTCGCGCGCACCGAATTTCTGTGCCACCGGAATACTGAAACCACCGCAACATCCGTTGCAGAATCCCAATATAAGGAATACCACAGACGTGCTGGCGCCTACCGATGCCAACGCATCAATGCCAAGAAACCGTCCCACAATGGCAGCATCCACCAACGAATACGTCTGTTGAAGCACGTTTCCAAGCAGCAAAGGAAAAGTAAAATTCAGAATCAGCGGCAGACTCGGCCCTGATGTCATCTCTCGCAACTGTGCCATATCGCTTTTCTCGTTATCCTTTATACAACGATGTGCAAAATTATACAAAAGATACGAAACGCAGGATTATCGCCACGTTAAATAAGGTAACACGAAATCCATTTACTCCTCCAACAAACCCCTAGGCTGCAACTAAAATTGAGGCATGTTGGCGGTACCTTCGCGTTTGATAAAAACGCGATAAATCACAATTTCTGAGTAGATGGATTGTGATGATACGGAAAAACAATGAAGCTATGCCTGTCAAGAATAGAATTGAGCAGCTCATCAAGGCGATGAGTGAAGGTATCTGGGAAAAGGACTACATATTTGCACTCGGACTGCTGACGGCTGTCGCTGAGGAAAGTCTGTTCCTGCTTGGGCCTCCGGGAACGGGAAAGAGCCTTGTGGCGCGACGGCTGAAACAGGTGTTCAAAGACAGCAGGTCGTTTGAATACCTGATGTCAAGATTTTCGACGCCTGATGAAATTTTCGGTCCGGTTTCCATCAAAAAGCTAAAGGAAGAGGACCGCTACGAACGAGCGACCGACGGCTTCCTGCCGACGGCCGACATCGTGTTTCTCGACGAAATATGGAAGGCCGGTCCGGCTATCCAGAATGCCTTGCTGACGGCCATCAACGAGAAGGTGTTTCACAACGGTCCGACCACACAGCCGCTACCGCTGAAAGTGCTGGTGGCGGCTTCCAACGAATTGCCCCGTGAGAACGAAGGACTTGAAGCGTTGTGGGACCGTTTCATGGTACGTGTCGTGTCGAACTGCATTGAAAACGAAAATGCCTTCTATCGGATGATGCGCCAAAAGGAAACGCGCCTGACTGACATTAAAAGTGAACAGCAAATCGACAATGCCACACTTGCCGACTGGAAAAGCAGCCGCGAAAATGTGGAGCTGCCCGACTCCATACTGGAAGCGATTACCTATATCCGCCACGGGCTCCGGCAATTGGGGAAACGAGAGAATGTGGAACCGTTGGACTACTACATTTCCGACCGACGCTGGAAAAAAGCGGCCAATCTGCTGAGGACATCGGCATTTCTCAACGACCGTACTGAGGTCGACATGAGCGACATTGTGGTTCTGCAACACATGTTGTGGAACAAAGCGGAATGCATCCGTCCAGTCACGCAACTGGTGATGGAAAGCCTGTTTGCCGACATCCAAAAGAGCATGGCCGACTTGTCGAAAGAGATGCAGAAAGCACCGGAGGAAAACGCCCAGCAGGCAGAAGGGAACAACCGGGATGCTTTTCAAGTCTACCACTTTTTCTATGCAAAATTGCTGCCTCCAACGAGCGCGAAACAAACAGATACAGTCTACTTCCTTCTCAACAACTACGAACAGCTGTCACTGAGCAAACCCTCTGACGGCATCATCTACTATGACGACAATCTGAAGGGTTACGTAGTCCGCAAAATGGATGTCAAAATGAGTGCCGAACAACTGCGAAGCATCCAGAACCTCACAACAACCGGAAATCGGCCGATGGCTGTCAAGCTAAAACGCGGTGCAGACAGTGTCTATATCGACAACACGGAATATCAACTGGAGAAAGCAAAATTCGGAAGCAGTCTGCTCGGGACAAACAAGCTGATAAACAAGCAATATCTACCCAATCTTGCCAACCTGCATTTTGAAGAAAGTGCGTATGCGATTCGCACAAAGTTTGAAGAGCGTAAATCATTGCTTTTGGCCAAAAACGGCAATCTGTTCGTGAACCATACCGACACGACGAACCTGAAACGCTATTGCCAGAATCTGGAAAAAGCGATTAACGCACTGGAAGTAAAAGTCAATACACTAAAGACAAAACAGTAATGACATATAACGAGAACATCGACCAACAGATTGACGACTATTCGGAACTGTTCGACCTGTATATAGAACACGGCCGGCTGCCGGAAACGTATGCCGACGACCCCATTTCGCAATACTTGGCGTCGCAACTCAACATGCACAAACGGAATCTGCCCGACAACGACTACAAAGAGGCGTTGCGCCAAAACCTGCTCAATTTTTTCCGTTCCATTTTGCCCACCCTGTTGGAGTTCCAACAATTCCATACGGCAGAGACAAAACTGTTACAGGAGTTTTTTGAATCGGACAACGACAAAAGACGACAACTGTGGCAGAAGGTGAAATCGTGGCTGACATTCTACTACACGAAAGAACAATTCAACACGGAAGGCTACGAACAGTTGCTCAACGATGCCGACACACCGGCCGAACGGATTCTGAACGCCATGGAAGAAAACTGGAAGGAAGCCTCCGCAGCAAAACTGAGAAGAAAACAGCTGGGATTGCTTCGAGGAAGTGGTCCCAACAAGCAAATCTTCATCGGTGTCGGACAGAACGATTACAGACAGCGGAAAAAAATCAGCAACACGTTCTACAAATATCCGATTCTGACCGAGATCGTACGACAGATTGGCCGTGAACACGAAACCGACACCGAAGACGTAGACACGACTGTCACTGTCAACGAGCCCGTACTGCTGCGCCATGCCAATACCCGACAGGAAATTGACGGCACAACGGTTGGCAACGACCTGTCCTCTCTTCTGCCCTACGAATATGCCCTGATTGACGAACCGGTATTCTACAAACGGTTTGCCAACAAGGAACTTCAACAATACTCAAGTCTGCCGCCCATTATCAACAGGCTGAAAACCTTCCATACTCTTCTTCCTCAGCCGAGAATGGGAAAAGGCCCCATTATTCTTGCCATTGATACCAGCGGTTCCATGGAAGGCAAGCCGTTAGAAATAGCGAAATCCCTGACATTTCAAATAATAGATATAGTCAAAAAAGAAAAACGGAAATGTTTTCTCATCGCCTTCTCCGTCCGCGAACAGCATATTGAATTGTCGCGTCCGAGCCAGTTCCACAAAGTGGAGCAATTCTTTTCCTCCACTTTCTCGGGCGGCACCAATGGTGAACAGATGCTCGCCGAAGCGTTGAATACATTGGGCACCGACAACTTCTCGATGGCCGACGTTCTGATTATCAGTGATTTTTACTTTTCACTTCCCAAACCTGACACTTTGAAAAGAATTAAAACAGAGCAGAAAAAAGGAACTCGATTCTACGGCTTGAGCATCGCCGACGGAGTGGGCAGTTATGAATACGTCTTAGACAAATATTGGACAATATGACTTTCGAAGAACTCTCATTCCACATCAACCCATCCACGCGAATTGGCAGCCCCTATCTGCAAGTAAAATGGCAAAAGGTGGATCAACCGATTTTACAGGCGGAAGCCTGCTTTGTAGCTCCCGATCGAACCGTATATGCCGTACGGAAAACCGCTATCGCCATTTGTTGCACCAGCTCACACACGCTCCATATCTGCTATTCCGATGCCACAGATTTCGAACGAGTTCATTTCCAGCATTGGCTGCGCCGACAAATCAAGCAATTCATACTTGCAATGGCCGAACGCCACCTGCCCCCAAGGTTTCACCAAATAGAACTTGACAAGGGTTTGAAAGCAAGCGGAGTGTCTGTCCGCAAACTGAAAACGAACGTCCTCGGACAATGCGACTACAAAAAACATATAACCCTGTCGCCCATACTTGTACTGATGCCTCAACGAATGTCCGACTGTGTTATGATGCACGAAATGGCACACATAAAGCACATGCACCATCGGCAGAGTTTCTGGAAACACCTCAGCGAACTATTGGGAGAAAATGCCACGGCTGAAAAATACAGGTCCGACATAGTCATAGCTCAAAAAAATGCCATGATTCAATACCTGTTGAGGTAGTTCCATTTTTTGGTTCTTCTTGGTCCTTTTATAGCGAGAATAAATATTATTATTTATCTTCGCATTTACTATGGCAGTACAAACAGATTTACCACAAATCGCAGCACTGAAATTAGCTGCAGAAAAGCGTTTCGGTCACAAAATAGAAAGCCGCTCCGATTTTACCCTTTTCGGTGCGGAAATTGAACGTGTCACTAACGAGCATCTGGCCGACAACACCCTACGCCGCCTGTGGGGCAGTATCAAAGGATATAACACCACTTATACCCGCACACTCGACGTGCTCTGCCGCTACGTCGGTTTCGAACATTGGGAGGCATTCTGCTGCCATTTGAGACAGATGTCACGCAAAGAATCCAACATTATAAAGAACCATCTTGCCATCAGGGTCGAGGAACTTGTTCCGGGCGACCGGCTCCGCATCGGATGGCTGCCCGACCGCGTGTGCATCGTCGAATTTCAGGGAGGACGCACGTTCAGAGCCATAGACTGCAAAAACGCTACCCTGCAAAACGGCGACAGTTTCGAATGCAGCATAATGCTGAAACATTACCCACTGTTTGTCGACAATCTTGTACATGGCGGCGAACTGTGCCAACGCTATTCCATGGGACTCGACAACGGGCTGACCATTCTTGAGAAACTCTAATTCTTCCGCTTCCATACCAGAAATTTAAACTTTTGTTTGACTATATTCTCTCCTATTATCTCTATATTTTGATAATATAGGATGCGGTTCGGGATAAAAAATAATTGAAACAAGTTTCATTATTTTATTCTCCACCCACCTTTCACTATATTTTGACAGAAGAACAAAAGGACAGATTTTAAAATTGCTAGGAGGGAAAAATTTTGTTCTTCTGTTCTTCTGTCTAATATTAAC
>ULSN01072816.1_pt1 | contig 14249 bp, 9 predicted proteins | sample 1956771 | NCBI WGS metagenome assembly ULSN01 (sample SAMEA4835709, study PRJEB28245) | human gut metagenome | biome: gut microbiome; material: fecal sample | place: Denmark | collected 2008
TCAGACAATTATCCTATGAAAGGACTTTTTCAGTGCCCTCCCGTGAAGCCTCCTTTTCAATATTGCATTGTTCTGTATTAGCTGTTCTTGACAATGTCCATCAATTTGTCGACTGCCAGGCTCAATGAATCTGCATTCTTACCGCCGGCTTGAGAGAATTGCGGCTGACCGCCACCACCGCCTTGAATCAACTTGGCAGCTTCTTTCACCATAGTGGAAGCATTGAATCCTGCCTTCACCATATCCTCAGTAATCATAACAGTCAACATCGGTTTATCCTTGTATGTGGTAGCGCCGATGAATATTGTTGACGATGGTGATTTTTCTTTGATGGCAAATGCTATACCTTTTACCATATCAGGAATTCTTATGCCGGTCAACATGCATACATTGATACCGTTGATGATGTCTTTTTCAGCAAGAAGTTTTTCGGCAGTAGTCTTGATGCGTTCCTGCATTACTGCTTCAGCCTCTTTCTTCAAGTCGGCATTTTCATTAATTGTCTTTTCTACAGCCTGAATCAAGTTTGAAGTGTTCAGCAATGCTGCAGCCTGTTTCAAAGTCGATTGGATGTCATAAATAATGTCTTCTACAGCGCTGCCTGTTACGGCTTCAATACGGCGGACACCAGCAGCGATACTGCTTTCAGACAAAATCTTGATAATACCAATATTTCCGGTATTTTTAACGTGTGTACCTCCGCACAATTCTACTGAAGAACCATACTTGATGACACGGACTTCTTCGCCGTATTTTTCACCAAATAATGCCATGGCACCCAATTCTTTGGCTTTGGCAATCGGCATGTTTCTGAATTCTTCCAATTCGATTGCTTCGCGAACTTTCTTGTTGGCAAGACGTTCTACTTTCTGTATTTCTTCGTCTGTCATCTTCTGGAAATGAGAGAAGTCAAAGCGAAGGAATTGCGGGGAAACGTATGAGCCTTTTTGTTCAACATGTGTGCCCAACACTTCACGAAGCGCTTCGTGGAGCAGGTGAGTGGCCGTATGGTTGGCAGCTGTAGCCTGACGGGCTTCCTTATTGATTTCAGCTGTAAAGACAGCTTCTACATTTTTCGGCAGTTGCTTGGTTATATGAACTGGCAAATTGTTTTCGCGTTTAGTGTCTGTGATTTCAATCACTTCGTCACCATTGTACAGTTTGCCGGTATCACCGACCTGTCCACCCATTTCAGCGTAGAATGGCGTCTTTTCCAGCACAATCTGATAGAACTCTGTATTTTTCTGCTTTACTTTGCGGTAGCGCAGGATTTTAGTTTTTACCGTAAATTCGTCATATCCGACAAATTGGGATTCACCTTCGTTTACGGTTACCCAGTCGGTCGCTTCAACGGCAGCCGCATTACGTGCACGCTGCTTTTGTTTTGCCATTTCTGCGTTGAACTCTTCCTCGTTCACGTCAAGTCCGTTTTCCTTGAGGATAAGTTCTGTCAAATCCAGTGGGAAACCGTAAGTGTCATAGAGTATGAATGCTTCGTTTCCGCTGATGGTTGTTTTTCCAGCTTTCTTAGTGTCGTCAATAACTTTTTCAAGACGCTTGATACCGGTTTCAAGTGTACGCAAGAATGCTTCTTCTTCCTCTTTGATAACTTTCTTAATCAAGTCGGCCTGCGTAGTCAATTCCGGATAAGCTTCACCCATTGATTCAATCAGAGTGTCGACCAGACGATAAAGGAACGCCTGTTTCTGTCCCAAGAAAGTGTAGGCATAACGAACGGCACGGCGCAGAATACGACGAATTACATAACCGGCTTTGGCATTTGATGGAAGCTGAGAGTCGGCAATTGAGAATGAAATCGTACGGATATGGTCGGCAATAACACGCATGGCAATATCCACCTGCTTGTCGTCGCCGTAAGTTTTTCCTGACAATTGGCCGATTTTCTTCAACAACGGCTGGAATACGTCGGTGTCGTAGTTGGATGTTTTTCCTTGCATGGCCATACAAAGACGTTCAAATCCCATACCTGTATCGATTACACGTGCAGGAAGAGGTTCGAGAGAGCCGTCAGCCTTATGGTTATACTGCATGAACACGAGGTTCCAGATTTCAATAACTTGAGGATGGTTGGCATTCACCAGTTCTCTACCAGCTTTTTCTGCGCGTTCAGCATCTGAACGCAGGTCAATATGGATTTCGGAGCAAGGACCACATGGACCAGTTTCACCCATTTCCCAGAAATTATCCTTGTGATTGCCGTTCAATATATGATCTTTTGGCAAATGTTTTTCCCAATATCCGGCAGCTTCATCGTCGCGGCCCAAACCTTCAGGAGCATAGCCTTCAAATACTGTCGCATACAGGCGGTCGGGATTGATTTTCAGTACGTCAACCAAATATTCCCAAGCCCAGTCGATGGCTTCCTTTTTGAAATAGTCGCCAAATGACCAGTTGCCGAGCATTTCGAACATTGTATGGTGGTAAGTATCCAAACCCACTTCTTCCAAGTCATTGTGCTTACCGCTCACGCGTAAACATTTCTGTGAGTCCGCGACTCTTTTATATTTGGCAGGAACATTACCCAAAATAATGTCCTTAAATTGATTCATACCGGCATTGGTAAACATCAAAGTAGGGTCATCTTTGATAACCATCGGAGCTGAAGGAACGATTTGATGTCCTTTGCTTCTGAAAAAATTTTTAAAAGATTCTCTGATTTCGTTAGCTGAATACATATTCTGAAATTTTATATTCAATGTATGAGTTTTTATAGAAGCAGGTTTGGAACATTAATTCCAAATATCTTCATGAATTTGAGTGCAAAAATATAGCAATTATGTTATTTTTGCAAAAATAAGTTGTGGCAACTGCCGTCATTTCTGTAAAAAACGACTAATCAGTATGCGGAATATAGAGAAAAAATATTATAAAATCGGGGAGGTGGCTGAAATGCTTCATATACCGGCTTCCACTCTGCGTTTCTGGGAAAAAGAGTTCACGGTGATTAAACCGAGACGGAATTCACGGAACACAAGATTCTACACAATGGAAGATATTGAAAACATTCGTATTGTGCATTATCTTGTGAAAGAGCAGGGGCTGAAACTGGATGCGGCAGAGCAACAAATAAAGCAAAACAGAAAAAATGTCTCGAAAAAGCATGAAGTTATTTCCCGATTACGGGAAATGAAAGAAGATCTAATGAAACTTTCCGATGCTTTAGATGCCATTTCCTGACAGGCAAGAAAAACAAAAAGCCGCTTTTTCAAGCGGCTTTCTTATTAATTGCTTACCCTATTATTTCGTCTTTTCTTCAATCCATTTACGGGCATTGACAAAGGCCTCAATCCAAGGTGTGACTTCGTCTGTCAGACGACGGCTTTCAGGATAGTATCCGCACTGCCACGGGAAGATGGCACGTTCCAAGTGAGGCATCATTGCCAAATGGCGGCCGTCGGCTGATGCAAGACCGGCAACAGCTTTAGGTGAGCCGTTCGGATTTGCCGGATATGAGCCATAGCTATATTGGGCAACGACATTGTATTTGTCGAAATCTTCCGGCAAATTGAATTTACCTTCGCCGTGAGCAACCCAGATACCCAATTTAGAACCTGACAGCGACTTGAACATCACGGAATTGTTTTCCGGAATAGTCAAACCGAGGAATTGTGATTCAAACTTATGAGAATCATTATGTTCCATTGTCGTACGTTTCTCGTGTTCCGGGTTAATCAGATTCAATTCAATCATCAGCTGGCAACCGTTGCAAATACCCAAACTCAACGTATCTTGACGTTTGTAGAAGTTGTCGAGCCCTTTCTTTGCTTTCTCATTCCACAAGAATCCACCGGCCCAACCTTTGGCAGAACCAAGAACGTCAGAGTTGGAGAAACCACCACAGAATACAATCATATTCACATCTTCCAATGTTTCACGGCCGGAAATCAAGTCGGTCATATGAACGTCTTTCACGTCAAAGCCGGCAAGATAAAGAGAGTGGGCCATTTCACGGTCACCGTTTACACCTTTTTCACGAATAATGGCAGCCTTTACGCCGCTGGCTGTTCTACGGTGCTTGTCTATGCCGAGCGAAGCGGTCGTTCCGTCAAAATGCTTCGGCATCTTATACTTGATCGGCTGCTTCTTGTAGTTTTCATAACGCTTCTTGGCACAAGCGTTACCGCTTTGCTTGCAGTCAAGAAGGTAGGATGACTTAAACCAGACATCACGCAGATGGTCGATGAACAGCATATATTCCTTGCCTTTATTCTCAACGACCAATGTACGTTCTTCCTGAGGTTTGCCAATTTGATGGAATTTCACTCCGTATTTGTTCAGAATGTTTTCCACTTTCTCGATATTCTTGTCGGAAACTTGTGCTACCAGTGCCGAATTTTCTGCGAAGAGAACTTTTACAGTATCCTTTTCATCGAAAGCATCCAAATTAACGGACAATCCACCGTTAGTATTTGCAAATGTCATTTCAAGAAGAGTCGTAATCAAACCGCCGGCAGAAACATCGTGGGATGCCATCAGCAGTGATTCGTTCACAAGTTCCTGAACTGCATTAAATGTTTTAGCGAAATATTCCGGGGAGGAGATTGCCGGCACATCTTCGCCGACACTGTTCAATGTCTGAGCGAAAGCAGAACCGCCCAATGCCAACGGTGCGTTGCTGAAATCAATATAATAAAGAGTTGAATCCTTGACATTTTGAACAACTGGAGATACAGTCTTTCTTACATCCGATACTTCACCGGCTGCTGAAATGATAACCGTTCCCGGCGACAATACTTTTTTATTGCCGTATTTTTGTGTCATCGACAAACTGTCCTTACCTGTCGGGATGTTGATGCCTAATGCACAGGCAAAATCGCTACAAGTTTCTACAGCCTTATATAGAGCGGCATCTTCGCCCGCATTACGGCAAGGCCACATCCAGTTGGCGCTGAGTGAAACGCTCTTCAATCCGTCGGCCAACGGTGCTCCGACAATGTTGGTCAAAGCTTCTGCAATAGATGCGATAGAGCCTTGTCCCGGATTTGCCAATGCAATTTGAGGAGCATGGCCGATTGATGTCGCAATACCTTTCGTTCCGGTATAGTCCAAAGAAACGACACCACAGTCGCTTAACGGAAGTTGAATCTCGCCTTGGCACTGCTGACGGGCAATTTTACCGGTCACTGAACGGTCAACTTTGTTTGTCAACCAATCCTTGCAGGCAACAGCTTCCAGTTGAAGAACATTTTCTATATATTCATTAAGGTTGGCTTCCTTATACTTGAATGAATGCAATTTTCTTGTAACGGTGCTGTCGACCATATATGTTTTCGGAGAACTGCCGAACATATCCGACATGGCCAAATCAATAGGTTTGACACCGTCTTTCTGTTCAAACACGAATCGATGGTCACCGGTCGTTTCACCGACAACATAGAACGGAGCACGCTCACGTTCTGCAATCTGACGTACATGTTCGATGTCCTTCTTTTCAAGAATCATACCCATTCTTTCTTGGGACTCGTTTCCGATGATTTCTTTCGAAGAAAGGGTAGGGTCGCCTACGGGAAGTGCGTCAATGTTGATTTTTCCACCGGTAGTTTCCACCAATTCCGACAATGCGTTCAAGTGACCGCCTGCGCCATGGTCGTGGATAGAAATAATCGGGTTGTTGTCGGATTCAGCCAAAGCACGGATTACATTGGAAACACGCTTTTGCATTTCCGGATTTGCACGCTGTACGGCATTCAATTCGATAGCATTGGCATATTGGCCCGTGTTTACAGAAGATACAGCACCACCGCCCATACCGATACGATAGTTGTCGCCGCCCATCAGAACAACGCTTTCATGAGGTTTCGGTTCGCCTTTCAAGGCATCGCGTTTTGCTGCGAATCCAACGCCACCAGCAAGCATTATCACCTTGTCGTAGGCAAATTCTTCTTTACCTTCTTTATATTCAAAAGTCAGCACGGAACCACAGATAAGCGGCTGACCGAATTTGTTACCAAAATCGGATGCTCCATTGGAAGCTTTGATAAGAATTTCTTCCGGAGTTTGATACAGCCATTTGCGTGGAGCGATTGAACCGACTTCCCACGCACGTCCTTCTTCGGTACGTGGATATGCTGTCATATATACAGCCGTACCGGCAATAGGAAGACTCGCTCTACCACCGCCAAGACGGTCACGAATTTCACCACCGGTACCTGTTGCGGCACCATTAAACGGTTCTACCGTAGTCGGGAAATTGTGAGTTTCCGCTTTAAGAGAAATAACGGTTTCAATATCTTTTACTTCAAAATAATCCGGTTTCTCTGGATTTTTGGGAGCAAACTGTTCAATAGTCGGACCTTCAACAAAAGCTACATTGTCCTTATATGCTGAAACCAGCTTATTCGGATTTGTTTGGGATGTTTTTTTGATGAGCTTAAACAATGAAGTCGGTTTTTCTTTGCCGTCAATAATAAAGGTACCATTAAAGATTTTATGACGGCAGTGTTCGGAATTGACTTGAGAGAAGCCAAACACTTCACTGTCGGTCAATGGACGTTCCAACTTAGCGCTCAGTTGTTTCAAATATTCAATTTCTTCCGGACTCAATGCCAATCCTTCCTGTTCGTTGTACTCCTCTATGTTTGAGATATATACAATCGGATCCGGTTGCTTGTCAATCACAAAGATCGATTCGTCCAACTTGTGATAAACGCGTTGGAGCATCTTGTCAAATTCCGGATTCTCCTTTTTTGACATTTCGAATTCCTCAATACGTTTAATGCCAGTCAGACCCATGTTTTGGGTAATTTCCACAGCATTCGTACTCCAAGGAGTTATCATTTCCTTACGAGGTCCGATAAATGTTCCTTCCAACGATTTCTCGTCAAGAAGTGTACCGCCGAAAAGCCATTGCAGTTTCTCAATTTCACTGCTGTCCAAACTGTGGGAACAGTCGACCGCGATGATTGAATTGCATCCTTTTTTGAAGAAGTTAATCATACTTATATCTTATTGATGTGATTTTTTCTATTTCCGAATGCAAAAATAAATAAAATCACTTAGAAAATGGGGCAAATGTCAAAAAAACGACAAATAAAATCCGATTAAATTACGTTATCTTTGTAGAAGATAGGAGACGGTTCGGCATAGGCAATTTTGAAAACAGTTTTCACTTGCCTCAGCGCTCACCTTGCGTTATCTTTGTAGAAGATAGAATTAGGCCTGTTACAGTGGTCTTTTAATGAAGATTTTGTTTGTCGTGGCCCATTCCTTTCATTAACTTTGTACTAACGATTAAACAATGAAAAATTATATTTTTCCCATAATAGTATGCTGTTCATCATTCTGCACAGTTACGGCTCAGGTCTCGTTTCAAGGGACAGCTGAAACGGTTGTTGAAGTTGTTCCGGAAAAATCAACCGGACTGGACTGTATATATGTGCTGTCATCTTTAGATGGTGCAAGTATCAACTATGTGTCAGCCCAAGGGAATGCCGTTAGGTGGTATTCATATAAGGAATCCGGAAGTATGGCGGAAGAACTGACGGACATTACTGTCAGTGGAAACAGTTCGACGTTGACCGACATTATTCCTGACTGTGGTTACATTATTGAAGATGGTGCCGAACGAGTGTATTTCTGGGTTGTAGATTATGAACGTCACATGTTGGATTTGCGGAATATAACTATTCCAAGCGAGCAGGATTGCGGTGTGGCCACATTAGAAATTGATGCTGACTGCAATGCCATAACCTACTATACGATTACAGGCGTTCCTAAACAACTCAGTCGTGACATTCAGGTTTCCTATAATACTTTGGAATGGGATGCCGAAAACATGTCGTATACATCCGTTGAAAGCACTTCTACTGAAGAAACCCTGACGGAACGGATGGCAATACCGGCTCCGCTCTGCAATACGATTTTCACCATACGGGGAGACCGTTTCCTGCAGGCATGGGGCAGAGAACAACTCATTGAATCGCCGGAGTATGTCACCCCAACGGTTGAAGTACAGGTTGATGCCGTACAGGAACAGAGGGATAATGCCAACGAACAGAAAGTGGAAACTGAAAGTTTAGGCGGTTCCGCCCCCGTAGAAATAACATTTACGGCCTATTGTACAGACGCCGTGGTCCACAAGGAATGGCAGTTCTCCAACGATGCGGAATTCTCCAATTTGACACTGCGTCTGAATGATGAAAGTTGCTCCCATACATTCCGGGAAAACGGAACAACTTACGTTCGTTTTATCGGAACAAACAATGACGGAACTTGCGAAGCTGTCAGTGAAACGCTTGTTGTGAATATCGGCGAATCGAATTTGCAATGTCCGAATGCCTTCTCTCCGAATGCCTCTGAAGGAGTCAATGACGAGTGGAAAGTATCCTACAAATCGATTGTTTCATTCAAATGCTCGATTTTTGACCGCTATGGCAACCGCGTCTGCACATTCGACAATCCCGCAATGGGCTGGGATGGAAAATATAAAGGAAAATTTGTAAAACCGGGAGTATACTATTATGTCATCTCTGCAAAAGGAGCTGACGGGAAAGACTATAACCTGAAAGGTGATATTAATATTTTAAAAAGTGGAAAGTAGATTATGAAGATTAAAACATTTTTTTTGCTATTATTGATAGGAGGTTGTCCAGTGGTTGCTAATGCACAATCGTTATATGACAACAATAAACAACAATGTGTAACGGCTATTGCTCCGGATGTACCGGAATCCATGTATTTTGCCGGAACTGAAATTTCATTCGACCGTATCGACATGTTTGAGCGTTTGGACCGGGAAATAATATCGTTTATGTACGGTCACACAAACACATTGCTGTCTATCAAACGTGCCAATCGGTATTTCCCAATTATTGTACCGATTTTAGAGAAAAACGGCATACCAAAAGATTTCGCCTATTTGGCCGTGGTGGAAAGTTTTTTGGAAAACAGAGCCATTTCCTATGCGAAAGCCGGGGGAATATGGCAATTGATGCCGGCAACTGCACGCCAATACGGTTTGGAAGTCGGTGATGAGATTGACGAACGCTTTCATCTGGAAAAAGCGACGGAAGCAGCCTGTAAATATTTCAAAGCGGCTTACAGCAAATACAAATGTTGGGCTACCGTCGCTGCTTCTTATAACGCAGGCATGGGGAGAATCTCTTCGGAATTGTCGAAACAGAACGCCGACAACGGTTTTGACCTTTTCTTGAACAGTGAAACATCCCGCTACATGTTCCGTCTGTTGGCGATAAAGCTGATAATGGAACACCCGAAAGATTACGGTTTCTATATTGCGGAGGAACAATTATATTTCCCGGTAGATTACACGGTAGAAAGCGTTTCAACAGCAGTGCCAAGTTGGACGGAATGGGCCGAAAAGCATGGCATATCTTATTCACAATTGCGCGAGATGAATCCGTGGATACGCTCTCGGGATTTGACCAATAAGGCTAAGAAAACGTACAATGTAAAGATTCCCAACAAAAAACATTTGTACAGATCGACACAACCTCATAAAATTTACAATCGAAATTGGATACAAGTAAAGAAATAATAGAAGAAAACAGTGACTCGGTTTCCGTTTATGGCGCGAGAGTCCATAATTTGAAAAATATTGATGTACAGATTCCGCACAACAAACTGACCGTCATTACGGGATTGAGCGGGAGCGGTAAGTCGTCATTGGCTTTTGACACGATATTTGCAGAAGGACAGCGCCGGTACATTGAAACGTTTTCTTCCTATGCCCGCAATATGTTGGGGGTGTTGGAACGTCCAGATGTAGACAAAATTACGGGGCTTTGTCCTGTCATATCAATTGAACAAAAAACTGTCAACAAAAATCCTCGAAGCACCATCGGTACAGTCACCGAAGTTTACGATTTCCTTCGTTTGCTGTTTGCACGTGTAGGAGAGGCCGTCTCCTATAAAAGTGGAGAGAAAATGGTCAAATACACGGAAGAAAAGATTGTAGACCTGATAATTGAAAAATATTCCGGGAAAAAGACAATGGTGATGTCGCCTTTGATCAACAACCGTAAAGGCCATTACAAGGAACTCTTCGAACAGCTTCGGAAAAAAGGATATTTGAATGTCCGCATTGACGGTAAAATTCAGGAGATACTGCCCGGTTTGAAGCTTGACCGCTACAAGAACCATAGTATAGAGCTGGTGGTTGACAAGCTGAAGGTTGACGGGAAGGACCGTCAGCGTTTGAAAGATACAGTTGCAACTGCCATGAAACAGGGTGACGGCATTATCATGCTTTATTGCGTGGAAGATGACAGTATCAACTATTACAGCAAGACACTGATGGATCCTATTTCAGGTCTGTCGTATCGGGAACCGGCACCTCATAACTTTTCGTTCAATTCTCCACAAGGGGCTTGCCCGAAATGTAAGGGGTTAGGATATATCAATCAGATTGATTTGGGGAAAATAATTCCCGACATGTCCAAGTCCATCTATGCCGGAGCAATTTTGCCTCTGGGTAGCTATAAAAATAATTTCATTTTCAATCAGATTGCTGCTATTTGTGAAAATGCCGGCTACACATTGAAAACACCTGTAAAGGATCTTCCGGAAGAGGTGCTCGACGATATCCTGAATGGCAGTGACATTAAAATAAAATATGAAGGGGGAGTGTCGTCAAATTATTTTGCCACGTATGACGGTATTATCAAGTATATCGAAATGCAGCAAAATGACGACGTGTCGGCAAAAGCGCAAAAATGGGCAGGGCAGTTCTATTCTCAAATTGTTTGCCCCGAATGTAAAGGGGCTCGTTTGAACAAGGAAGCGTTGCACTACTATATTGACGGGAAAAACATCTTTGATTTGGCAACGATGGAAATTTCCGATTTGATGCAGTGGGTGAACCAGGTGGAATCAAAGCTCACCAGCCAACAGCAGGCCATTGCCCGTGAGATATTAAAAGAAATTTCAAGCCGTTTGCATTTTCTGAATGAAGTCGGACTCGATTATCTGTCGCTTAACCGAAATTCTGCGTCGCTGTCGGGAGGCGAAAGCCAGCGAATCCGGTTGGCTACCCAAATTGGGTCGCAACTTGTCAATGTCCTGTACATATTGGACGAACCGAGTATCGGCCTTCACCAACGTGACAACGACCGACTGATTAAATCGCTTAAGGAACTCCGCGATATTGGCAACACCATCATTGTTGTGGAACACGATAAAGATATGATGCTTGAAGCGGACTATATCGTGGACATCGGACCGAAAGCGGGAAGAAAAGGAGGATATGTCGTGTTTGCCGGTACCCCAAAACAGATGCTGAACAGTGACACAATTACAGCCGACTACATAAATGGGAAACGGGAAATTCCTGTTCCCTCCGTTCGTAGAAAAGGCAACGGGCATTTTCTTGAACTGAAAGGTTGCAAGGGAAACAATCTTAAAAATGTAGATGTAAAATTCCCTTTGGGCCTGTTCTTGTGCGTAACGGGAGTCTCCGGTAGCGGAAAATCAACTTTAATCAACGATACGCTTCAGCCCATACTGAGCCAAAAGTTCTACAATTCGCTTAAAGAACCGCTTGAGTATAAAGAGTTGCTCGGCTTGGAATATGTCGACAAGGTGGTAACTGTCGACCAGGCCCCCATCGGTCGTTCTCCGCGGTCGAACGCGGCAACCTATACGGGTGTATTCTCCGATATTCGCAACATTTTTGTGGAATTGCCTGAATCGAAAATTCGAGGCTACAAGCCCGGACGTTTTTCCTTTAATGTCTCAGGTGGACGGTGTGAGGCATGTAAGGGAAACGGCTATAAATCCATTGAAATGAACTTCCTGCCTGATGTGCTTGTCCCTTGTGAAGTGTGCAATGGGAAGCGATATAATAGGGAAACTTTGGAGGTGCGTTTCAAAGGCAAGTCGATTGCCGATGTCTTGGATATGACCATCAATCAGGCCGTTGAATTCTTTGAAAGTTTTCCGGCCATATTGAACAAGATAAAAGTGCTACAGGACGTGGGTTTGGGATATATCAAGTTAGGACAGCCTTCCAGCACGTTGTCAGGTGGCGAAAGCCAACGTGTGAAACTGGCAGCAGAATTGTCGAAACGGGACACCGGCAACACGCTGTTTATATTGGATGAACCTACCACCGGACTTCACTTCGAAGACATAAAGATTCTTTTGGGTGTACTGAACGAACTGGTGGAGCGGGGGAATACCGTCCTCGTCATCGAACATAATATGGACGTGATAAAAAGCGCCGACTATATTATTGACATGGGCCCCGAAGGGGGCAAGAACGGCGGACAAGTCGTAGCACAAGGAACACCTGAGGAAATCATAAAGTCCCCCAACTCAATAACTGCCGCATTTTTGAAAAAAGAGCTCAATCGGTAATTGAAACAACATAATGCCCCACAGAATAATGACCAAAACCCAACACCCAGGCTTTGGTCATTATTTTTTATAAAAGAGCCTTGAGAAAACACACAATCTGATTTGTATTAATATCATTCATCATAATATGTTGAATAATAGTCTGATTTGCTTGTTATTTGAAAGCGGATTGCATATATTTGTAAACAGCCATTGATTTACAGTATCTTTGATAATAACTCGGTAGAATAGTACTAACCATCAGACATAAGAATAATCATAGATAATTTAGGAGATGAGATGTATTTTGATAATAATAATAATATTCATTACCTATTTCTTTCAAATAGTGAAAGGCAATGAATATGTTCCACAAATGGTTGATAAGGAATCAGCTATTATCATACGAACAGATAAAAAAACATGTTTTTCTGTTCAATTATTTAGTAGAGTCCCAGAAGACGGATTATATAATAAATCTCTTCTTGTTGAAAAAAACAAGAAAACTATTGCAAAGATAAATTTCCCTTCTTCTGAAAATATAAAGAATTTTAGTGTGAATATAAAGAAACACAAAAAAGGGTTTATACTTGAATGTTTTTATGGAGGAGGTGACAATTTATATAGTCGTCATTTTTATTTAAAATGCGATAAAGATAGTATGTATTTATATAAAATTATAGGGACACATATCACACCGAACTCAGATAAGACAATGACTGATAAAAAATACATACAACCTCAAATTGATATAAGTGATTTTGATATTGTAAATTATATAGATAACGCTCCGTAATTTATTGTATTTAGAAATATTGGTGTTAATCTTGATAAATATAACCAATCATGAAAGCAAAAATTATACACTTAGTTTTCACCTGTTTGTTATTTTCTTGCTCAAATATGTGCAGGGAAAAAATCGTAGATAAATCGGGACTTACAAGCGGAGATTATCGTCTTTTTCAGAATATGTCAGCTTGGGAATTAACAAAAGCTGTGGAGGACGGAAATACGGCTCAATTAAAAGGTACTTCTTCTGCTAAAACTGATCAAACTCCATGGTGTGCAGTTTTCGTAAACAACTGCTTAGAAACAGCGGGCGTTGACGGAACAATGATGGCAACAGCAGATTCATTCAAGAAATGGGGCCAATCTTTCCCAACTTCTGAACCAAAGTTTGGAGCTATCGCAATAATGAATTATTCTCATGTCGGTTTTGTAGTTGGCAAGAATAAGGATGGAAGAATTGTACTATTGGGAGGTAACCAAAAAGATGCGATTAATCTGAACCCCAATCCGGGGAATCTTGTAAGCAAATTTGTATATCCGACCGATTATTCTCCAACATCTATGCCTTTACCTTCTATGAATATAGAGGGACGTTCATTGTATTTTAAATCAAGTAGGTAACTAATAACTAATAGTATATGAATTATGAAAATTTTTATATATCTAATTGCGCTATTTAATGTGCTTCTATCATGTTCTTGTTCATCACGTATTTCATATGAAAATTATGAAAATAAAAAATACAAAATTACGCTCAAACAAAAGTCCAATATCATTGTAGGTTTCATTATTTCAAATAAAGAGACAAACTCTAAACTGGTTTTTACTCCGTCATTAATTATGATTGATGGAGAAATACCTGAAGGAAGTCTCAGGTCTGATTATAATAGTACAGATGAAACAGTGCTTTATCAATGCGATTCTACATATTGTATAGATACAGATTCTATTTCAATTGCCTTTGCATTGGAGGTCTTAAATCATAAAAGACTGGATTTGTTAATATACAATTCCCAGCTACAAGACTATAAAGATGAAAACTGTACGTTACTGAAACAATCTAAATAAATCAACTGGAATATATTCTCATTATTTATAGTTTAACATTAGTGTCCACTAAAAAATCATAGAAGTTCTTTCAAATA
>ULSN01033983.1_pt1 | contig 14186 bp, 18 predicted proteins | sample 1956771 | NCBI WGS metagenome assembly ULSN01 (sample SAMEA4835709, study PRJEB28245) | human gut metagenome | biome: gut microbiome; material: fecal sample | place: Denmark | collected 2008
TGATTGACAAAGAGTATTTGAAGAAGTTAGCTAGGCAGAGAATAGACAGGCTGAAATAATCCCCCCCATGGTAACGGGCATTTTCTGGTGAGACAGTGAGATGAAACGCCCAAAGGAATGAACACAAAATTAAAAAAATCTTATGGTTTTTTGGAAAAACGGCAAATATCACGCTATAATGTGAATATAGCCGTTTTTATGTTTCAAAAAGAAGCAAAAAAGCAAAAAAATGTTCCACGTGGAACATGAGCGGGCTATATGAATGAAAGGAAGAAAACAAAAATGGAAAACAAAAAAATGAACATTGTTTACAAGAAAGTTAAGGACTTAATTCCGTATGAGAACAATCCGAGACATAATGATGAAGCTGTTGACTATGTAGCAAAGAGCATTGAATAGTTCGGCTTCAAAGTTCCGTGTGTTGTGAGTGGTGACGGCGTATTGATCACGGGTCATACAAGACTTAAAGCATTTAAGAAGTTAGGTATCGAAGAAGTTCCGTGCATTGTGGCTGATGATCTTACTGAAGATCAGATTAAGGCATTCAGGATTGCAGATAACAAAGTATCCGAATACAGCACATGGGACAACACAAAACTTGCTGAAGAACTGAGCGACATCATGATGGATATGACACAGTTCGGTGATGATCTTTTCAAGGATGATGATACGATGAACGTTGAGCTTCCCGAAGAAGAAAATCCTTACAGCCAGAAGAAACACATCCCACAGTATGAACCGACAGGTGACTTTGTCGATATTATGGAACTTATTGATGATGAAAAGACAAACGAGTTGATAAAAGAAATCAAAGAGTCAAACGTCACTGAAGATTAAAAGAATTTTCTCATCAAAGGGGCTTACAGACATCTTAAATTCAATTATTCAAAGATTGCTGACTATTATTCCAATGCATCTGAAGAAATGCAGATTCTCATGGAGAAATCAGCGCTTGTCATTATTGACATTGATGATGCAATTGCAAACGGATATGTGAAACTTACAAAGGCTGTCGAGGACTTGATTGCTGAAGGTGGGGGCGGTGAAGACAATGATGAATAAAAACTTTGCTGTATTTATTCTTTCACATGGACGTGCGAACAATATCAAGACAGTTAATATGTTGAAACGTTTTCATTATACAGGTGATTGGTATGTTGTTATAGACAATGAGGATGATCAAGAAGAACTGTACAGAAATGAGTTTGGAAATCACATCATTCAATTTGATAAGCGAGACTATGTAAGCAAAATCGACCTTGGCGACATGGACACAGACAGAAGGGTTGGCGTGTTTGCGAGAAACTTTATTCAAGATGAAGCAGAACGTCTTGGCTATGAATGCCACCTACAGCTTGATGATGATTTTTCTGAAATCGCAATAAGATATGCAGATGATGATAAATTACAAAGCATGATGGTTACTGACCTTGATGCTGTATTCGATGCGTGCCTTGATTTATTTTTATCAACGCCGTTGACTGCTTTATCATTTGCATTATCAAGTGATTACATTGGCGGAGTTGCTAGTGATAGGTTCCAAGCAGGAATGTTCAGGAAAACAATGGGATCGTTTTTCTTAAAAGCAAAAGACAAATTTCAATTTGTCATGCGTATGAACGATGATATTACATCATGCATTTTGCACGGATCACGAGGAAAGTTGTTCTATACCATTTCGAGCTTGCAGGTGATTACTCCTGCGACTCAGCATAATACTGGTGGAATGACTGACATCTATCAAAAGAATGGTACATATCGAAAATCGTTTTACAGTGTCTTGTGTTGTCCTTCATTTGTGAAGGTTTCAGCGATGGGAATTACTGACTTCAGGATTCATCACACTATCAGTTGGAATAATGCCGTGCCAAAGCTTCTATCTGAAAGGTGGTGCAAGCATGAAAGACATTGATTATCTTATTATAGGTGCAGGGCTGAGCGGTTCAGTGATTGCGAGGGAAATGACGGACAAGGGCTATAAATGCGTTATTCTGGAAGATCGCACCGAGGTTGGTGGAAATATAAGGGACAAGGAAATCAGCGGAATAAACGTGCATCTATACGGCCCTCATATATTTAGAACTAATGACATCGAAATATGGGCTTATGTTAACCGTTTCGCTAGTTTTAACAATTTTATCAATGAACCTATTGCAAATTACAAAGGCGAAATATATAACCTTCCGTTTAACATGAACACATTCTCTAAACTGTGGAGAGTTACAACACCAGAAGAAGCAAAGAGAAAGATTGAGGAGCAGAGAATACCGTGTGAAGATCCGAAAAATCTCGAAGAATATGTTCTAAATCTTGTAGGCACGGATATTTATGATAAATTGATAAAAGGATACACAGAAAAGCAGTGGGGCAAGCCATGCAAGGAACTTGATAAAAGTATTATCAGGCGTATTCCGTTGCGATTCACGTACAACAATAATTATTTCAATGCAAAGTACCAAGGCATTCCCGTTGATGGTTATTCTAAGGCAGTAGAAAGACTCCTAGAAGGCGTTGAAGTGGTGACAGGGTATAAATGTTCATGCTCAAGTAAAGAGTGGCTAGAAAGGGCAAAAAACGTGGTTCTGACAGGTGCTATTGACGAGTGGTACGGTTATTGCTTTGGAACGTTAGAATATCGTAGCCTGAAATTTGAAACAGAGGAATTGAAGGAAGAAAATCATCAAGGCAATGCTGTCGTGAATTATACCGATGCTAGAGTGCCGTATACCAGAGTTATTGAACACAAGCATTTCACAGGGGTGAATACATCGACAACCATTATCACGAAGGAATATCCGCAGAAATGGAATATCGGGAAAGAGCGGTACTATCCGATTGAAGATGAAAAGAACAAAGCACTGTATCAGAAATACAAAGAACTTGCAGACCGTGATGGATTGATCACAGTTGGAAGGCTTGCAGAGTACAAATATTATGATATGGAAGATACAATCAAAAGTGCATTAAAGGCGGTGAGAGAATTATGCGAAAAACAGTAAATGAACAGGCTGAAGAAATATTACAGAAAGCAGAAACATTCGGAGTTGATAAGAATTTCTTTTTTATCACGACATTCAGGCGATACATGGTACAGTTGAAAATATTAAACGAGCTTGAATCGTCGATAAAAAATGACGGCGTGTTGGTTACGAAAGAATATGTAAAAGGAAGAAAAAACGTATATTCACATCCAGCCATTCAGGATTATAACCGAACAACTGACAGTGCAAATAAGACAGTCAGCACGTTAATGAAGATCATTTCGAGATTTTCCAGTGATGATAATTCTGAAAATGATACTGACCCATTGCTTCAGCTGATAAATGGCGGTGACGATGATGGCAGTGACGAGCAGTAAGGCTTATGAATATTGCAAAAACTCTGTCAGAAAGAAAACCACACCGAGATACGTCAAAAAGGTGTATAATATACAGTAGAAAAGAGGTATCAACAAGATGGGTACATATACTGTATATAAGCATACATCACCAAATGGAAAGGTATATATCGGAATCACAAAGCTAAGTGTTGAAAGACGGTGGCAAGAAGGAAAAAATTACAAGACAAGCAGTCATTTTAATAATGCCATAAAAAAATACGGATGGGACAACATTAAACATGAAATCCTATTTACAGGGCTTTCAAGAAGCGAAGCAGAAGCAAAAGAAATAGAACTAATTGCCAAATATGACAGCACGAATCAGCGTAATGGTTACAACATAGAAAAAGGCGGAAATACTCCTGAAATGTCAGAAGAAACACGTCAAAAGATGAGCAAGGCACACAAAGGCAGAAAGTACAAAAAGCGTAGAAACCACACAGAAGAAGAAAAGCTAGCAATTAGCAAAAAATTAAAAGGAAGGGCATCTCCAATGAAGGGAAAACATTGGAGCATAGAACAACGCAGTGCAGTAGGAACGCCTATAATATGCACAACGACAGGTGAAGAATTTTATAGCATTCGTGATGCATCACGTTCTACAGGATGCGACAGAGCAAATATATCTAGAGTATTAAAAGGAGAATACAAACAGACAAGGGGGCTTAAGTTTGAGTATAAAAAATAGTAAAGCATATATATACTGCAAAGAAAATTATAGAAAACAGACTTGCCCTAAGTACGTCCGAAAGCAGATGCGAGACTGGATGAAGATTGCAGAAGGAAAAAACGCAAAGTACTTTGTATCTGAAAAGAAGGTTCAGCAGATCGAAAACATTCTGAAACTGCTTATCATGCCAAAAGGATTGAAAGCAGGACAGTCTATGTATAAGTGCGCAACTGGGTATCAATGGCTAATTTACACAGCCATGCTATGCACTGTATATCGTGACAAACCGAAAAATCGCAGATATGAGACAGGGCTGTTAGAAATATGCAGAAAGAATTTTAAGACATATACAGTCGGAACAATCTTTATTATCTTGTTTTTGACAGAGCCAAGGTTTTCAAAATTCTTTTCAGTTGCACCAGATGGAGCATTGTCAAGAGAAATAAAAGAAGCAATATCTGACACAATTAAAAGCAGTCCGCTTATTTATGAATATAAAGGAACGAAGCGTTTTAAGTTGTTAAGGGACTACATTAAGTTCAAGCCGAATGAAAATACGTTGATCCCGTTAGCATACAGTAATAACCGTATGGACGGACGTATGCCGAATGCATTTATCGCTGATGAAGTTGGAGCATTGCCAAATGGTTATCCTGTTGAAGCTATGCGTTCTGGACAGCTAAATGTTGTTAACAAACTAGGGTTCGTTATCAGCACAAAATATCCGACAATCGACAATCCTTTCGAGGACGAGGTCGCGTATGCCAAGAAGGTTCTTGATGGCATTGAGAAAGACGATACTATTTTTGCACTGTTGTATGAACCTGACAAAACATCAGACTGGGAAACAGACAATCTTGTTTTGAAGCAGGCGAATCCTGCATCATTAGAAATCCCTGAAATCTGGGATGATCTTGTCAAGAAGCGTGCGAGAGCCATTGCCATTGAGAATGAGCGAGAGAACTTTGTAACAAAGCACTGCAATATTATCTATCAAGGGCAAGGAACTGAAACGTTTATTGACGTTAAAGATGTTCAAGCGTGCAAGGTTGCAGATATTGATTGGAACGGAAGGGTTGTATATTTAGGCGTTGACCTTTCAGAATCGAACGATAATACATCTGTTGCCATGGTTTCTGTAGATGATGATGATAACATTCTTGCAGAAAGTTTTGCGTTCATTCCAGCAGACAGGATCACAGAGAAAACAATATCAGAGCGTGTGAACTATCAAGAACTATTGAAGAGTGATAAGGTGTTTGCATGTGGTGACAGAGTTATCTCATATGCGTTTGTCGAGCAGTTCATATTGAGTCTTGAGAGCCGTTATAACGTACAAATTCAGGCGATTGGATATGATAGATGGAATGCATTAAGTACAGCGCAGAAACTGGCTAATGAGGGCTATAACACGGTTCAGATAAAGCAGTATTCAAGCGTGCTTCATTCTCCGACAAAGAGAATGAAAGAAGCAATCCTTAAACAGAAATTCAAATACACAGAAAACAAGCTTCTTGAAATCAATTATCAGAATGCTAAATGTGCTTATGATACCAACAAAAATATGTATGTCAGCAAGAAAAAGAGCAACGGCAAGGTTGATATGGTTGTATCACTTATCAATGCAATTTACCTTCTTGAACAGGATTATTTCTTGAATGAAGGTGACTTCACATTCCAGATGATTTAATTGATATAAACGTGCATTTATGCTAATATATGGGTGTAAAAATGTTTCAAATAGAAAATACTAATAAAGGGGCGGTAATGAGAGTGGCACTATTCAAAAAAATTATGAATAAATTAAATCTTAACGACCAGAGCGTAGAGTTGAATGATGTGCTGTTATCTGCATTGCTCAATAATGAGACAATCACGAGGGATAAGGCGCTGACACTTCCTGCCGTATCAGGTGCTGTTGATTTCATCAGTGGTTCGATTGCATCAATGCCTGTGAAGCTTTACAAGTACAGAAACGGCAAGGTTGAAGAAGTGCAGAGAGACAGCCGTGTACGAATGCTTAATGGCGACACTGGAAACACGCTTGACGGGTTTCAGACAAAAAAGGCCATGGTCGAGGATTACTTACTTGGCAAGGGTGGATATTGCTTTATTCAAAGAGACAGACAGAACACCGTAACGGCACTGAAATATATTCCAGATATGAATGTTACCGTGTGGTCAAATTCCGACCCGATGAACCGTTTCATACAGTTCTACGTTGGAACGAACAAAATCTATCCGTGGAACATGGTCAAACTCTTGAGAAATACCAAAGACGGTGCAAGCGGAAAGGGATTGACCGAAGAAATCTCAAAGGCTCTTGAAACGGCATACAGTACGTTGGTATATCAGCTTGGACTGGTTCAGACAGGCGGTAATAAAAAAGGATTCTTACAGGCAGAGCGTAGGCTTGGACAGGAAGAAGTGGACAAGCTCAAGGAAGCATGGAAGAGGTTATACGCCAACAACACCGAGTCCGTCATGGTTCTGAATAACGGCATCAAGTTTCAGGAATCGTCAAATAGTTCAGTTGAAATGCAGTTGAATGAGAGCAAGAAGACTTTACAGGATGAAATCAATGGAGTGTTCCATATTCACAGTGACTTCAGCTTGACATTCAAAGAAGCAATCTATCCGATAGTTAAAGCATTTGAGACAGCAATCAACAGCACACTGCTGTTGGAGAAAGAAAAGAAAAACTTCTTCTTTGAATTTGATACAAAAGAAATTGTGAAAGCAAGCATCAAAGAAAGATTTGATGCTTACAAGGTTGCAAAAGATACAGGACTTATGACTATCAATGAGTTGCGCCGAATGGAAAATCTCAATTACATTGAGGGCATGGACGTGATTAATGTTGGACTTGGCGCAGTATTGTATGACACCAACACAGGAATATATTACACGCCAAACACAGGACAAGTTACAGGTGGAAATGAAGAAGAAGAAACGGCTGAGAAAGTTGAAGAAACTAAAAAGGGGGCAGATGATGAATTATAAGTACTTGAAGAATCTGACGAAAACTAGTGCAGATTTTTATATTTATGGCGATATTGTTGATGAGAACGTGCCAGACTGGTTTGGCGATAAATCAGAAACAGCAATTGACACAAACACATTCAAGGCAGAGCTTGACAGCTTGAATGGAGTGACAGACTTTAATATTTACATCAATTCAGGTGGTGGCTCAGTGTTTGCAAGTTCAGCTATGGTCAGTATGTTAAAGAGATTCAGACAGAACACTGGGGCGAAGATTCATGCATATATTGATGGATTGTGTGCAAGTGCAGCAACGTATCTTGCCATGGTTGCAGATGATATCAATATTTACAAGAATTCGATAATGATGATCCACAAGCCAATGACATATGCTTATGGAAATGCTAACGAGCTACAGCATGACATTGACACATTGAATCTGATTGAGTCTGGAACGATGTTGCCAATGTATGAAGCAAAGGCAAAAGAAGGGATCACAGCAGAGAATATCGCAGAACTGGTTGGCAACGAAACATGGTTCTGTGGAAATCCTGATGATGATATGTACATCGGAAATTATTTCAGTGTGAACGCATTGGACAGTGTGAAGGATGTACAGGCATGTGTAACGGACTTATTCAGAAACTACAAGCATGTGCCGGATGCATTAAAAAAGCCAAAACAGGTTAAAAAGCCTGTCGAGGATCGTGCGCTTGATTATTCAGCGTACGAGAATATTATTAGTTCATTAAAAAAATGATGGAGGGGTGAAGAAATGAACGTAAAAGAACTCATTGAAAATCGAAATTCAAAAGTCGCTCAGATGGAGAAATTGCTAACAACTGCAAAGGCAGAAAACAGATTACCGTCTGAAGACGAAAAGAAACAGTTTGCAAACCTTGAAAAGGAAGTAAAGGACATTGATGCAACTGTTGCTATGTATGATCAGATGGCAGAAATGAGCATGAAGCCAGTGCCAAGCGCACCTGTTGAAATGACAAATGCAGAAAAAGATCACAAGATGTTTGAAAATGCAATTCGTGGCATTGTGAATACGGACACACCAACAATGCCTGCTGATGCAAAGACACTTATTCCAACAACAGTCTGGAATGAAATCATTTCTCAAGTAATTGAAATCTCACCTGTATTTTCTATGGCAGACCGCTATAACATCACTGGTAAACTGGTACTGCCAAAGTATGACAAACAGAACAGTTCTATCGTGATGCAGTATGCAGATGAAGGAACAACAGCAGATTCTGGAAAGGTTGTTATCAGCCAGATTGAACTTGATGGATTCCTTGCACGTTGCCTTGCTAAAATTTCAAAGAGCTTGATTAACAATTCCAATTTCGACATTGTGGGATTTGTTGAAGCAAAAATGGCACAGGCAATCGCACTTTATTTCGAGCATGAGATTCTGTTCGGTACAGAAGGAAAGGTTGAAGGTTTGAAGGGCATTACAGCAGATATGACTGTTACAACTGCCACAGCTACAAAGATTACATCTGACGAGTTGATGGATTTGCAGGACAAAGTAATTGACAACTATCAGGCAAATTCTGTTTGGATTATGAACCGCGAAACTCGAAATGCAATCAGAAAGTTAAAGGATAATGATGGCGATTATCTGTTGAACCGTGACTTCACAGCAAAGTGGGGCTATACACTTCTCGGCAAGGATGTTTATTGTTCTGATGCTATGGACAAGATTCTTGCAGGAAAAACAACCATTTATTACGGTGATTTCTCTGGTTTAGCTGTGAAAGTTTCAGAAAATGCTAACATGCAGGTATTGCAGGAAAGATATGCAGAAGAACATTTACTTGGAATTCTAGCTTTTGTTGAATGGGATGCAAAGGTTGCAGACACTCAGAAACTTTCAAAACTTGTCATGGCTAGCAAATAATCTATAAAGGGGTGAGCAATATGGAAGTAAGCACGGAAGTAAATAAGGTTAGTGATATTACAGAAGAAAGCGTTGCAGATTATTTGAGACTTGACGAAGTAAATGACAGCGAAATAAATACATTGGCCATGCTTATTTCTATTGCAACCTCATTTATCAAGAGTTATACAGGGCTTGACGATGCTGGTGTTGACAAATATCCTGAATTTGTGATTGTGGTGCTTATTCTCTGTCAGGACATGTGGGATAACCGAACAATGTATGTTGACAGTAAAGACTTGAATAACACAGTGCAGAGCATTCTTGCAATGCATAGTGTCAATCTGTTGTGAGGTGTGAACCATGTTAAATGCAGGGAAGTATTCAAAGCGTATCACGATATATAAGACCGTCATTGTTACTGATGATGATGGCTTTCAGACAGAACAGAAAAAGGTGATTCTACAGCCGTATGCATACGTTAGAACCACAAAAGGATTTACGCTGATTGCAAACAATTCTGATTTTGAAAAAGCATACACCAACTTCACAATTCGTTATCCGAAAACAGAAATTACAAGGGATATGCTGATTGAGTTCCACGGCAAGACATATACGATTGAGTATCTGAACAACGTTGATGAAAACAGCGTAGAATTAGAAATTCAGGCAAAGGAAGTGACTCACTGATGGCAAAATTCACAGCTGATATTGATGAAAGCGTGCTGAAGGATATATCTTACATCGACAAGCAGTTTGATCACATCTTTGGTGGCATGACTCAGGCAGGTGCAGAGGTTGTCTACAAGAACGTTATTTCGGCACTTCCAGAGGCATTGAAAAGTTCAGGATTCAGCAGTCATGTGAAACTGTCGAAAGTGTACAGAACTCCATCAGATGATGGTATCAACACGAAAGTTATGATCACTGGATATTTCAAGAACAAGGAAGGCAAGAAGACTCCTGCTCCACTTGTTGCTAATATGTTCGAGTATGGCAGTGACAAAAGGAAATATCCAAAGCATCCTTTTTTCCGAAAGTCTTTCAAAAAGTCACAGATTATGAAAGCAATGGAAGAAGAGCAGAAAAAGTTGAGCGGGGGACTGTTAGATGAATAACCTCATCGAAAAAACATTGAGTGATTTAACGGTCAACGGCAAAAAAATTCCAGTCAAGTTCTTACGATACAATGGACGTTCGGAAACATACATCACTTACATGATGACAGATGCAGACAGTGTGTTGCATGGTGATGATGAACTGCTGAACTACGTTGAATATTATGACTTTGATATTTACTCAAAAGGCAATTACAAGCCGATTATCAAGGCGTTAAAAGGATTGCTTAAAGCTGTCGGGTTTATGTGGGAACCTGACCGTTCATCCGAAGATATGTATGAGGACGATACGAAGTATTACCACAAGACATTATGTTTTTCTATCGAAAGGAGCGAATAATGGCTAAAATTGGGTTAAATAACTTCCGATATTCGAAACTTACGGAATCGGAAGAAGGAAAAGCAACATATGATGGCGCGAAAAAGCCAGCCAAGGCTATTTCATGCAAAGTGGATATCAAAAACAATGATGCGTCTTTGTATGCAGATGATGCACTTGCTGAGAGTGATAATTCATTTCAGAGTGGCACTGTTACAATCGGCATTGACAATGAAGATGTGCAGACAATGGCAGACCTTCTGGGGCATACGGTTTCAGAAGATCAAGCAGAGCTTGTCAGAAATGCAACTGATGTTGCGCCATATGTAGGTTTCGGAAGAATTGTTACAAAAATGGTGAATGGAGCTTACAAGTACACAGTAGAATTCTTGTGTAAGGTTAAATTCTCAGAACCGTCACAGGATGATTCTACAAAAGGTGAAAGCGTATCATTCAGCACAACTGAACTTGCAGGAACAGTGGCGACATTGGCAGATGGAACATGGTCGAAATCTAAAACGTTTAGTACAAAGACTGAAGCTGTCACATATCTTGAAGGACTGATGGCAAAGACAGCCTAAAAGAATATTCAAGACAGGGTTAGTCCCTGTCTTATTTTATTTGGAGGATAAAACATGAAGGAAATCTCAAAGACACTTGAATACAAAGGGAAGAAATACAAGCTAGTTTTCAATCTGAACGTGATGCAAGTTATTCAAGATAAGTACAGAACACTTGAATACTGGGGCAAACTCACAGATGGTGCAAAAAACAATGGTGAGCCAAACGCAAAGGCTGTTATCTTTGGAATCACGGCAATGCTGAATGAAGGAATTGACATAGATAACGAAGAAAATGGTACAGAAGAAAAGATGCTTACTAAAAAGCAGGTCGGCAGAATGATCACAGAAATTGGCTTGAAATCATCCGCACAGCTGATGAATGGTGTTGTCGTTGACAGCACGCAGAGTGCCGAAAAAAACGCATAATTCCCGATGAAGATGAACCAGAGCCAATAGACTTTACATGGTTCTACTTTATCGGGCGCAACAAGCTTGGTTTTACATTTCATGAAGTTGGAAGATTGACACTGACAACTTTCAACCTGTTATACAAACATTACAAGAACGATTTTGACTTTGAGCTGATGCTTGAAAAGACAGGAACAACCTATGCGAAGGCATATGAAAAATCACAACATGAAGATGATTGGTTTTAAGGGGGTGAGTGCATGGCATTAGGTGGAACAATTAAACTTCAGGGCGAGAGTGAATATAGACGAGCATTGAAGCAGATCACACAGAACTTGCGTGAAGTATCCTCAGAAATGAAGATCGTCACGAGTACGTATGATAAGAACGACACAAGCACTGATGCATTGACTGCCAAGAGTGACGTGCTGAACAAGCGACTTGAGGAACAGAAATCAAAGCTGAAACTAGTATCTGACCAGTACAAGCAATATCAGAATGCTGTTAAACAGTCAGCAGATGAGCATACACAACTTGGCGAAAAGTTGGAAAATGCAAAAGGAAAGCTTGCAAGCATCGAAGCACAATGTGGCAAAAACAGCAAAGAGTACGAAGAACAGAAAAAGGCTGTTGATGATCTTCAAAAACAGTATGATGAAAGCACAACGGCTCAGGACAATAACAAGAAATCACTATCACAGCTTGCAGTGCAGATGAACAATGCAAAAGCTGACGTTATCAAGACCACAAAAGAGATTGACAATCTCGGCAAAGAATCTGATGATAGCGCAAAACAGGTTGATGATCTGTCTAAAAAGATGGGTGATGCTGATGGCTCATCAAAAAACCTTAATGATGGATTCACGGTACTCAAAGGCACAATGGCAAATCTGGCATCACAGGCAATCAGCAAGGTTGTTGATGGATTCAAGAGCCTTGTAGGTGGTGCAGTTGACTATCAGAAGTCTATGGAATATTACACAACATCGTTTACGGTCATGACAGGGTCAGCAGACAAGGCAAGCGAGACAGTCAAAAAGCTTGCTGATATTGGAGCAACAACTCCATTTGATATGCCACAGTTGGCAGATGCAACATCGTTGCTGATGAACTATGGCTTTAGTGCTGATGATGCTGTTGATAGTATGATGATGCTTGGCGATATCTCACAGGGAAATGCGGACAAGCTGGACAGCATTTCGAGAGCATACGGGAAAATGAGTTCAGCGCAGAAAGTATCGCTTGAAGACATCAACATGATGATTGATGCAGGATTCAACCCATTACAGGAAATCTCAGAACATACTGGAGAAAGCATGCAAAGCTTGTATGACAGAATATCAAAAGGAAAAATGTCTGTTGATGAGATCACGGAGTCGATGAAGAGGTCAACTTCTGAAGGCGGTAAATACTTTAAGTCAATGGATTCACAGTCTCAGACTTTGGACGGTAGACTTTCTACATTGAGTGATACAATCAATTCAAAACTCGGTGAAGCATTACAGCCGATTCTTAAAAAAGCCTCTGATGAATGGATTCCAAACATCACAAATGCAATCGACAATATGGATATTGATTCTGTCGTTTCTGTCATTGATGATATTGTTTCTGGTGTTGGTAATTTATTCGGATTCATCATGGACAATGGTAGTACAATCGTATCGCTTGTTGCAGGAATCGGGACGGCAATGATGATGTGGAATGTTGCAAGTATGATCAATGGTGTTGTTACAGCGGTCAAGAGATATCAAGAGGCTAACGAAGGCGCAACTGTTGCACAGGCATTATTGCATGGTGTCATGAACGCCAATCCGATTATGCTCATTGCTACACTGCTTGCAGGACTCGCAGCAACAATTATCACATTATGGAATACAAATGAGGGATTCCGCAATGCTGTCATAAGCGTGTGGAATGCATTCAAGGACACGGTCGGAAATGCAATTAAATCGGTAGGTGGATTCATAGGCAACCTCATATCGTGGTTTCAGGCTCTTCCTGGGCGTATTGGAGCATTCCTTGGTGAAGTTATAGGCAATGTACAGAATTGGGCTTCTAACATGGCTTCTAGGGCTTCTGAAGCAGGTTCTAACTTTGTTGGCAGGGTTGTATCATTCATCCGTGGTCTTCCGTCTGCTGTATGGAATTGGCTGTCAAACACGTTGAATAACGCATGGAACTTTGCGAGACAGTTGGCACAAGCAGGTGCAAATGCAGCATCTGGACTTGTAAATAACATCATCGGGAAAATCAGAAGTCTTCCCCGTCAGTTGTACAACTGGGGTGTTGATATGGTTCAGGGTATCGCAAACGGTATCAGGAGTGCGATTCATAAAGTCACAAGTGCAGTCAGCGATCTTGCAAACAAAATCAAGTCTTTCCTTCATTTCTCAAGACCTGATGAAGGCCCATTGGCTGAGTATGAAAGCTGGATGCCTGACATGGTCGAGGGATTGAGCGATTCTTTAAGAAAGGCAAGCCCTGAGCTTATCAGTCAGACAGAAGCATTGGCGAGTGGAATGTCTGACGCATTCAATGCTAATGGCAGTGTTTCGATAAGTGGTGGAAGAAGCTACGATTCAATGGTTGAAGCATTCAAGGATGCACTATCACAGGTCAAAATCGAGATGGACGATGAAGAAATGGGGCACTTTGTCGACAAAACTGTTACAAAACTTATTTACGAATAAGGCGGTGTAAATATGAGGAATTACGTTGTTCAAAATGGAAAAGACAGCCGATATTTAAAAGGATTGCTGATACAGGAATTGCCACCGATTACAAAGCCTTTGATGCGTACAAGCATTGAACAAATAGACGGTCGTGACGGTGATGTGATCACAAGGCTTGGATATT